>ERZ778517.562-NODE-562-length-38594-cov-7.248605_pt1 | contig 38594 bp, 28 predicted proteins | sample MGYA00510341_ERZ778517 | MGnify/ENA primary metagenome ERZ778517 (study PRJEB29527, sample SAMN07138964) | mouse gut metagenome | material: feces | host: mouse | place: China:Nanjing | collected 2016-01-25 ...
TTTCCGGGTGGCTCTCAAGCGGGAAACTGGTGGCTCCCAAGGGGGATAATATTCATCTGCACCGAGGCCCAGTCCTTATGCTCCCTGATATTCTCTTTTGTCGCTGACTGCGGAATATGAAAAGAGGAACCCTCTGCGGTATGTTCCGCTTCGGATTCCCCTGATGATTTTTCTGTATTCTTTTTCTCGGGTTCAGACTCTGCTGACAGATTTGCTCCCGGTGTTACATCTTTTTCCCGTAATGCACCGGCTTCCGCTATCGGAGCTGATACACTACCTCGTGCAGAATGATCTCCTCCGCCTGTCTGGTTATCATCTCCATATGTCCGGCTCTCTCCAGCGTATCCTCGGTCTCCGGCATCGGCTGTGCCTCCAGAAGCTGCTGTATCAGCTTTTCTTTCTTCGCTTCTGCCTCCTCGTCCACCCTGGCTATCATCTCGTTTATCTGCCCCAGTGCGATCAGCTCCGACAGTCTCTGCGGGTGCTTTGACTTCATGTAGTCCTTCCACCTTCTCCCGAACATCCCTGTCGGTCTTATGTCGTACTCCTTGTTCACGGATATCTGAAGGTTCGGATACAGCATCCCGTCCTCCCCTTTCGTGTATTCCAGTTTCGCTAACGGTTCCCGGCTCATATCTCTGGCTCCTTTCTTCCTTGATTTCCTCAATCTGTTTATGTATCTCTGACAATACCGGTCTTGCTATGGCACATGAATAATACCCAAGTCCCATGAACAGTTCCAGACTCCCAAAATGGCTGATATTCTCAAAGGCTCCTGTCTCCTCAAAAATCTCTGTCCTGATTCCGCATTTTTTGAAAACAATGTAAGCTGCACTGTCTGATACAAGTTTTGCAAACTCCGCCTGCACTGCCCCGGCAGGAAGTCCATACAGCACACTGTTCTCATCCTTTACCTCCACACGGGAAAGATATTTTTCAAGAAATACATCCGCCTGCATACCGACAAGCTGGCAGAGACAGTTTTCAATGTTATTTTCGTCTGTCCCAAACTGTTTATGGAAACGGTCTAAGATTTCCGGCTGATACTGCCTCTCCAAAGACCAGACGGCACTCATGGCTTTCCGAAAGCCCTCGTAATCTCCACGGGTATCTGCAAGGTCAAAATAGTAAGCAAGCGTGGCTTTCAGATTATTCATATCCACAACGCCGATACCTTTGGATCCGGCTTTCAAATATCTTCCGGTCTGCTTCTCCCAGCCCATCTTCGTTGCAAGAAGTCCTGCATCCGGCCTCTGCACATAAATAAGCACGTTCTTGTCAAAGGACATCTTGTAGTATTTTGACACACTGGACAAAAGCCCCATCCACTCCGTCCTGTTCTGTGTCAATGCCTGTACTGACTGACGGTACAGGTCTGCAAGGTAGGTTTCTCTACCCAACCTTCTGCTCCGGATTTTCGCTGTTCTGAGCGAAATATAACTCCAGTGCCTTTACAATCGTATCCTCGATTTCCTTTCTGCTCTGCCCGCCGCCAAAAAATCTGTTAATGACTGTCTCCTTGATTTTGATGGGTTTTGGACTGCTACTTCTTGCAGCCTTCGTTTTTTCTCCGGTAATAATCTGCCGCAACAGTTCCTCTGTCAGCTTGCCTTTCTTGGCATAATCATGTATCAGCGTTGATTTCTTAATATCCACACCATGTCCCGCTCCTATCATTTCCGCTATCAAATATTGCTTTTCTTCCTCTTTTACGAAAGAAATGTCATAAGCTGCTTCAAAAGCAATTTTCCGATTATCAAGAAGCTCCATAAGGGGAGAAATCAAAGCGGCTATGCGAAGATACTTTGCAATTTTATCTTTCCCCAGACCGTATTCCTCGCTGACCTTTTCATTGGCATTTAACTTTTTCTGAATTTCAGAAGAAGTCCCGTTTTCCCCGATTTCATGCGGGTTTACGAGTTCTTCAATCTCTTTTATCAGGTCATTTCTCCGCCCCTGGCTTTTGATTGCATCATAGTGCTGTTTCAGGCAGTATGCCTTTTCAGAAGGGCTTAAATCATCAAAGGAACGCTGGCGCAGATTTGTCTCTGTCGCAATCAGAACCGCATCCTCATAGGTCAGATTTTCCTTGATGATGACCGGACCTTTGGTAAGTCCGGCGATGCTTCCCGCATTCTGTCTGTTATGTCCGCTTAAAATCGTGTTTTTTCCGTCATGCACCCACACAATGAGTGGTTCTAAGATGCCAAACTCACGGATGCTGTCTACCATGTCCTGAAGCCGTTGTCCGGTATAAAGCCTGAACTTGTGATTTGGAAGCGGCTCCATCACAGCAAAGTCCATCTCCGTGATTCCCGTTCCTCCGTTCTTCTCCTCCGGCTGGCTTAATTCTTCCTTGGTCTTAAAATCAAAGAGGTCGTCCATACCGTCCAGAGACGAATTAAGCAATGTGTTTCTTGCCGGTATCTTTGGTGTTCTGGTCGCCATTTCCCATCAACTCCTTTACAAATTTTTCATAGGCTTTCGCCGCCGGATTATCCGGTTCATACTCACAGATCGTCATACCATACTCCACAGCCTCCGGCACTTTAATAGACCGGGGAATACTGTTCGTAAAGATACGCACTTTTTCTCCAAGTGCCTGTTGTAACTGCGCTTTCACACGCTTTGATACCCTTGTACGTTCATTATCCATGGTGATAAGGATTCCTTCGATTTCCAGTCCTGCATTGGCATGGCTCTTGATTCTGTGGAAAGCCCTTAGAAACTCTGCCATTCCCTCTACCGCCAGCGTTTCCGACTGTACCGGAATAATCAGACTGTCACAGCATATCATCACGTTTATCATAGCTGTCCCCATCTTCGGCATACCGTCAATGAGGATGTAGTCATACTGCTCCTTAATGGTGTCCACAAACTCTTTCAGCTTGTATTCTGCAAAATCAGTATCACACATCAGCTTATCAAAGTTATCCAGCTTATTATTCGCTGGAATTAAATCTACTCCTGTCTCTGTCCTTATCATGTAGGACTCTTTATCCGGCAGTTCTTCGTTCATCACGATACACTTCAAAATGTCATAGATTGTCACGGAAAGCTGCTCCGGTGCGGTCACTCCGCAAAGTTTTGTTGTGTGCCTCTGCCCGTCAAAGTCAATCAATGCGACCTTACAGCCCTCCTTAGACAGCAGATATGACAGGGTTGTGGCGGTCGTGGTCTTACCTACCCCGCCCTTTCTGTTTACAATTCCTAAAACCTTGCCCATTCTATTGCTTCCTTTCTCTTGTTGAATTTGTTACTTTGGTTACATTTGATCTGGATAAAAATAGGGTTAAGCACTTGCCTCCTTCCATGATTGAATCATATTGGGAAAATAGATTTTACACTAAAATTAAGATTTGAATAGATTAGATAAAAATGAATTTCACTTGAAAAAAAAAGACTTATTACTCCTTATGGTATTTTAGTGTCAAGTTACCTGATTCTCCCTTTCGAGAATGAAAATAAGGTTGTTTTCATCCCAGACTTGCTGTTTTCACAGCAATTTCTATTTTGGACTAAATCAGCGGAACCCCTTGTTTTTACTGGCTTCTCACTAACTTGACACTATAATACCATTATCCCCCCACTCCCTGTTCGGGTACTCCAGAAACCCGTTGCGCTCCGCGCCCCTGATCAGGTAGTTCTTGATATTGACCGAGTTGGCGAGAATATCGTTGCGGTTCACGACCGCCCATTCCATGAGCTGCGCGCAGCCGCCTGCCGTGATCGCCGCCGCCACGCTGGTCCCGCTCCTGTCCCCGAACGGCGTGGAGACGCCCACGCCCGGCGCCGCGATATCGGGGACGATATAATTGTCCCTCGCGTTCCCCCTCCCCGAGAAAGCGGCGATACTGTTATTGCTGATCTGGTAGCCTGCCACCGTCACAGCGCTGTGCACATACCCGGGCTCTGTGATCGTCGTGTACGGACTAGATTCCAGAAAATAAGTATCCGATGACAGAAAATTCGAAATCGGCAGCCATATGTCAAACTGTCCCCCTGTCACGCTTCCCTCCGAATTGATCCGGATGTTCCAGACGCCCTGTGTCGGATCCGAAAACCGGAACCGGATCACTTCCGCCCCCGACAGCGATTCCACCAGCTGATACTCGATCACGATCCTGGTCCTCTCGTAGACAAACGTAAACTCCTGCGGGACATAGCTTCTGGGATTGTTCCATCGGGCGGTCTCGCCGCCGGGTGTGCGGATGACTGCATTATAAAAATAAGGCGCGTCCCCCCACAGCTCCATGACAAAACCTTTCTCATTTTCCCCCACGCGGAGCTCCACATCCTGGTAGGGCTCACGCTCACTGATCCCGCCGGAAAAATGATGCGCGCTGTTGCCCTCATTACCGCCGGCGACCACGGACACCCGGCTCTTCTGTGTGCTGATATAATTGAGATAGTTTCCAAGGATACCCCCGCCCGTATGGTCGCCGAGACTCGTACCGATCCCGATGCAGATCACGAGCGGTCTTGTCAGAAGCATGGCATATCTCTGCAGATACTGGATCGCCAGCATGATGTCAGCCTCACTGTAGCAGGTGACGCCGGGCGGGATCTTGTAATAATCTTTCAGGTACTGTTTGGCTTCCTTGAGCTTCACGACCGCGATCTGGCAGTCCGGCGCCGCGCCGACATAACTGCCGCTCTCGACCGGACTTCCCGCCGCCAGGCTTGCCATAACACTCCCGTGGCCGTTCGCGTCCGTGCTCGGCACGATGCTCAGTGGATCTTCACTCGCAAGCGCCTCATTGATCATCTCGTTCGTATACTCGGAACCATACTCGAATCCCTCCGGCGGCGTGCCGCTCTGGATCGTCTGGTCCCAGATGCCCACAATGCGGCTTCTGCCTGCAAAATCCCTGAAAACCTCTTCCTGATAGCGAATTCCTGTATCAATGAATCCGATCGTCACATTTTTTCCCGTAAGGTTCAGCGGTTCCCCCTGCACTATCAAGATACCAGACTCCGCCAGACTCAGCGTATTCAGGCTGCTGTCCTGGGCCGCCCGCAGCATTGGCTGTTTCCCGCATTCCATCAGTCCATAGCACTTCGGTGTCAACGAGTACGCTCGCTGTCCCATCGTATAACTTTCCGTACTTCTCCGCTCTATGTATAGGACGCCCAGGTCCTGCGTGATCTGATGAAAACAGTAGTCAAACGGCAGATCAAACTCGTAATCTCCCGTCAGGATGACATCCCCCAGGATGTCTGCATAGTCATTCGACAAAATACGTTCTTTGCAGGTCACTCTCTTACCTCATCCAAAAGGTTATCATTATAGTGTATGCTGTAAGAACGAAAAAAACGCGCGGGCAGGGAAAAAACTTCCCTGCCCGCGCCGTATGTCCTATACACCTGAGTACGCTGCAAATCCTGCATCGATCGGCAGTACCACACCCGTGATCGCGCTTGCCGCCTTGTCGTCGCACAGGAAGAATACGCCGCCGAGCAGCTCCTCGCTGTCGACAAAACGTCCTGTCGGCGTGCCGCTCAAGATCTTGTTGGAACGCGCTGTCGGCGTGCCATCCTCATTGAACAGCAGTCTGCGGTTCTGGTTTGACACCAGGAAACCGGGAGCGATCGCGTTGCAGCGGATCCCGGTGCCCGCAAAGTGTGTCGCCAGCCACTGCGTAAAGTTCGAGACAGCCGCCTTCGCCCCGGAATAAGCCGGGATCTTGGTCAGCGGGATATAGGCGTTCATAGAAGAAATATTCAGGATACAGCCTGATTTCCTGTCCACCATATCCTTTGCAAATACCTGCGTCGGCAACAGTGTTCCCTGAAAGTTGAGCTTGAACACGAAATCCACCCCGTTCGGATCCAGATCAAAAAATGTCTTCTGGCCCTCTACCGCCTCATGCTGGTATTCATTGTCCGTCGTCGCGCGCGGATTGTTGCCGCCTGCACCGTTTACAAGGATATCGCAGGGACCTAAGTCTGCCAGCACCTGCGCGTGCACCTGCGTGAGCGCCTCCGGCTCCAGCACGTTTGCCTTGTATCCCTCGCAGACGAATCCCTCAGCCTTGCACTCATCGGCAAGCGCCTTCACGGCCTCCTCATTCAGATCGAGCGCCGCCACCTTCGCGCCCGCCTGTGCAAAGGCTTTCGCCATCGTACCGCACAGCACGCCGCCCGCGCCTGTCACGACGACCACCTTTCCGCTAAAGTCTATCTTTAATGGCAAATCCATCATATGAAATCCATCCTTTCTATATCATCCTCTATATCTTCTATTCTTTCTGTCCTTTCATACTGACTAATCCGTCAGAAACAAGCTCCTGTCATTTCCAAATTGCATCCTCACATCAGCCTTTTCCATCCATTCTTTCCAGCATATCCCAGCAGCCCCACATATACATGATGCCAAGCGCCCTGTCATACAGTCCGTATCCCGGTCTGCACTGCTCACCCCAGATATGTCTGCCGTGATCCGGGCGGATATAGCCGTCATAACCGCAGTCATGGTAAGCGCGCATGATCTCGAGAATGCCCACATCGCCGTCACAGTCGCGGTGGGAAGCTTCTGTGAAATCCCCGTTCGGGAAATGCTTCACATTGCGGACATGCGCAAACGCGATCCTGTCACAGTACGTTCGGATGATGTCCGGCACATCGTTCTCCGGGTTCGCACCGAGCGAGCCGGAGCACAGGCACAGGCAGTTGTACTCGTCGTCCACCATCGACAGAAAACGACCGATCGCCTCCTTGTCCACCAGCAGGCGTGGGATCCCGAAGATATCCCATGGCGGATCGTCCTGATGGATCGCCATCTTGATCCCTGTCTCATGGCACGTCGGCATGATTGCCTCGAGGAAATATTTCAGATTGTCCCACAGCTTCTCCTTCGTGACCGGGCGGTACGCCTCGAACAGCTCGTCGAGCTTTGCCATGCGCTCCGGCTCCCAGCCGGGGAACGTCATTCCGTGAAGATTTTCAAGGATATAGTTTGCCATCTCCTTGTAGTCCTCCTGGATCTTTGCCTTCTCATAAAACAGTGCTGTGGAACCATCCTCCATCGGGTGGAACAGGTCTGTCCTTGTCCAGTCAAAGATCGGCATGAAATTGTACGTCACTACCTTGACCCCAAACTTTGCAAGATTGCGCAGCGTCTGCTTATAATTCTCAATGTACCGGTCGCGCGTCGGCAGTCCGATCTTGATATCGTCATGGACGTTCACACTCTCCACGACATCCATGTTAAACCCGTGATCCTCGATCTGATGACGCATCTTCTCGATCTCGTCGATCTCCCACACTTCACCTGCTGCCTTGTCGTGCAGCGCCCACACAAGACCCGTCACACCGGGGATCTGTCTGATCTGCTCCTGTGTGATGCTGTCATTGCCCTCGCCGTACCAGCGAAAAGTCATCTGCATAAAAATACCTCCTTAAATTCTTGTATCAAAAATACCGCAGAAGGAATCCACCGGATCCTCGCCTGTAAACGCGCCCTCGCCCGCCATCAGCTTCGCGACCAGCGCATCCAGCGTGGACTCATTACTGTCATAAGTGTTGATATACGTCCGCGCCTGCGGAATGTCGGCGAGCACAAACGGGTGCTGTACGCCGATCACGACCACCGGAAGCTCAAACACATACCACGGGATCTCCCCGCCGCCCTTCGTCATGCCAAATGCAGGACGCGCAACCGGCTGGAATCCGCCCGGGATATCCACCAGCGTGATGATCAGATCCTGGTTCTCGCGGAATTCCTTGATCGGTGTCTTCCCCGCAAAGTACATGTTGATATCCGGCTTTTCCCCTGCCTGGATCTGCTTCTGCATCTTCTCGATCGGACTCTCGTAGATGAACGCGTCAAAGCCCTTGGCGGCCAGCTTGTCGCGCAGCATCTCCGCCGGGGATTTCTTAGCCCCGAACAGCGCGCCGAGTCCCGGCGCGGACAGTCCCTTCACATACACGATCATGATCCGTTTATAGCGCTCCGGCGTGACCGGCAGAACGTCCTTATCCTTGTACTTTACTAATGTGATCGACTTGTCAGCGATCTCCTTCTGCATCGCAACATGCGCCTTGCAGCCGACGATCTCATGCACCTGATCCCGCGGCGGCATCAGCTCTGTCTTTGCCCTTTTGTGCAGTCCCATGTGCGCTTTGAGCGCCAGGATCCGGTGAAGCGCGTCGTCGAGACGCTCCTCGGTGATGCGGCCGTCCAGATACCCCTGCTTCATGCTCGCGAAATCCTCGTCCATCTCATTAAAGAACAGGAACATGTCCACGCCGGCCGCGATCGCCGCCGGGAGTACATCGCTGCGCTTCATGCGGCACGTCAGTCCTACCATGTGGGACGCATCCGTCAGCACCATGCCGTTAAACCCAAGTTTTTCGCGGAGAAGCCCCTGGATCAGCTCCGGTGACAGCGTCGCAGGCATCATCTCATCGTCTGTGATATCCGGGTTAAAATGGCGCGCGTAGGCCGGCTGCATGATATGCCCTGCCATGATCGCCTCCAGCCCGTTGTCGATGAGCGTCCTGTAGACCAGGCCGAACGTCTCGTCCCACTCCTCACAGCTCATGTCATTCACGCTGTTTGCCACATGCTGGTCCCGAAAATCAAGCCCGTCGCCCGGGAAGTGCTTTGCCGCACAGCAAAATCCCGGATTCGCATGCGCACCGTCCATGTAAGCCTTCGCCATCTCTGCCACCCGCTTCGGGTCATTGCCGTATGTCCGCAGTCCGATCACCGGGTTTTCCCAGTTATAGAGAATATCACTGACCGGCGCAAAGGACAGATTGCAGCCGATCGCGGCAGCCTCCTTGTTCGCCATATAGCCTAACTGGTACGCATAGTCCGCATTCCTGGTCGCACCGATCTTGGTCTGGCTGCCGATCGGCGTGCCGTCCGTGCAGGCCCCGTTTCCGCCGTTCTCCGTGTTGCAGGCGATGATCAGCGGAACTTTGCTGTTCTCCTGCAGGATACGGTTCTGCTCATATATCTCGTCAGCCGTGCCCGGATTGTACCGGATCCCGCCAATATGGTAATCATTTACGGTCATTTTTAGATAGTCTTCCGTCCGGGCGGAGCCCATGTTGAAAAAGAGCTGTCCGATCTTCTCGTCGATATCCATACCTGCGATCGTATCCTCCACCCACTTGCAGTCCTCGTCTGACAGGTTGAACGGCTTTGCCTTCATATCTACCATTGTACCACTTCTCCTTTTTTTATCTATCATTCTCTGCTATTTCCCAAGATTTCTGAGAAACTGTTCCCTCTTTTCCTGCTGGTAGCCCTCGCCATAAGTTCCGTCCAGAAAATGCCCGATCCCTTCCCTGACAAATTCCTCCCAGCTCTGCGCCTCATGCCGCACCAGAATCGGATAATAGTACACGCCGTTTTTCTCCGCCGCGTCCAGATCCCCCGGCGCGTCACCGCACATCAGCACATGATCCGGTGCGTATCCGCGCTTCATCAGCTCGCCGATACAGAACGACTTGCTCCCCGAATCCTGCGCCAGCACCACATCCGTGTACTCCAGCAGTCCATAAAAATCCCACTCATCCAGCACCGCGCTCAGGTTTGCGCTGGACACGATCGCGATGTCCGCGTCGCGGTATGCCCTCCGGAGGGCTTCCAGCACGCCGTCGAAAGGACGTTTGTCCTCCTCAGGCAGTCTGTCTATGGACTGATTGACCGCAACGCTCCACGCCAGCGCCTTGCGCAGGCAGATGTTGTCCTTTATGGCAATCTCGCGCTCCAGAGCGGCATTGGACAGTTCCGGCGTCTCGCCCACCCATTTTTCCAGGGCATCCAGTTCCTCGATCTCGCAATATTTCTCCCTGATCTCGCCGAGTGCCTTCACCAGCCCCTTAAAACGATTGATGCCGCGCGTCATTGTGTACAGGTTGATCTCGTTCCAGCGCTCCAGTATCGCGTCGCGCCATTCCTCCAGTCCCCACTCCGCGACCATACAGGGTCCAAAACAGCGGATATGTTTGATGTCCATTGTGTCCATGGCACAACCGTCGCTGTCTACGCAGACCAGAAAATCACTCCGTTTCGTGTATGCCAAAAACTTATCTGCCATCGGCCAGCCCCCTTTCTTTATTTATTGCCGTCAGAAAGAATGCTGTTGCCACATTCTCCCTGACGTATAGACGATTTTAAATTATTTCTTCCGCTTCCCTGCAAGCTTGGCAACGTTCTCTTCCACACGCTTCTTGTTCAGCGGATAGATAAAGATCAAAAATACTGCCACGAGTGAGAAGCCAATGACCGGCGCGATGCAGGAGAGCTTGAAAATCCTCTCTGTGACCACCGGGTCAAACGCTGTCTCAGTGGAGTATCCGATCATGGTCAGCAGCGAACCCGTAAGTCCTGCGGAGAGCGCCTGTCCGAGTTTTCTCGCAAAAGAGTACACCGAGTAGATCGTGCCGTCCTCGCGTACACCGTTCTTCACCTCGGCATCGTCAATGACATCCGTGATCATTGCCCAGATCACCGTGTTGAAAAATCCGAGTCCGATATAGGCAACCGTAAAAAATCCAACATACACAAATGCGTTCTGCGGGTGCACGATCAGGCAGACCAGATACACGACTGCAGCCAACGTACAGGAAACCACGGACAGTTCCTTCTTGCCAAACTTATCGGCAAGCTTGGATGCAAGCGGCGCACAGATCGCAAGCATCGCAATCGTACCTGCAAAGGAAGACGCAGACTGCGCAGACGCACTCTTATAATAGTTCGGGAACACATAGCCGGCCATGCCCTGCATCGTCAGCATCGCAAGAAGCAACGCGATAGCAGCGGCGATAATGCCGAGCAGTGAGCGGTTGGTCACAAGACTCTTGAGCAGCCTGCCAATCTTCAGCTTTTCATTGTTTGCGGGAACTTCCACGCGCTCACGCACCAGATTAAAGCAGAGCAGATAGCACCCGATCGCCATCACGCCAAAGACACCTGCGATCACGGTCATGCGCGTGCCGGACAGAACAGTGTTTCCATTGACCGTCTCATACGCAAACATTGGCGTGCCCACGCCGATCACCAGACCTGCAAGCGTGGCACCAATCGTTCTCCATGTGGAAAGCTCCGCGCGATCCTTCGGGTCAGCGGAGATGGCCGATGCCATGGAGCCATAGGGGATATTGATGGACGTGTAGAAGATGGAACCCCACAAAATGTAGGTCACGACCATCCACAGCACCTTGATCCCGTAGGGAAACCCCGCAAATCCCGACTGGTAGATCAGAAACGAGGCGATTGCCACCGGCCCGCACATGCGCTTGATCCACGGTTTAAACTTGCCGTCCTTTGTCGGTTTGGAGCGGTCGACGATTTGTCCCATCGTCACGTCCGTGAACGCATCGACAAACCTCGCCGCCATCATCAGCAGTCCCACGACCGCCGCGTCGATTCCCATGACATCGGTATAAAATTTCAACATGAAACTCGAGGACAAAATAAATGTGAAATCATTTCCAAAATCACCGAACATGTAGCCAATTTTGTCTCTCATGCCAAACGGGGGAACTTTTGTGTTTGTATTTGCTGCCATAAAAACCCTCCTCTAAGAATTATCCGCCACAGACTGACAGTGTCAGACTGTGGCACTTACTTTTATCATTTTGTCTTTTTAAATTTTCATCATCAGGGCTTGTTGATCTTGATCAGTTGTGCGTTCAGGCTCTCCAGAAATCCCTCCGGCAGCATGTTTCCGGCCATGTTCACCATTCCCTCCGGCGCCATAGACTTCATCATATCCCACATGCCAACGCCCGGGCGCACATCAAAGTTGGTCGCAAGCTTGACTGCCTTTGACACGATCTCCATCGCCTCAGGACATTCCGCGATATCCTCCATCTTGCACTTGACGTTGTACTTGCCCTCCGGGAATTCCATCGGCGCTTTGAGATCGAGATCACCTGCCAGCTTAAACCAGTTGGCAACGCCCTCTGCCCTCTCATTGACCTCCGGCAACACATAGATCTCCGGCTCCCTGTCAACCTTCTCGAGCGCCATGCTGTCCCTGCAGTCTCCCGCCAGCGCGAGAATACTGTTAAATCCATCCCTGAGCGCGACCGTAAACACAAACACCTTATCCGCTGTCATCACCTGGGAAAGCTCCCCGTTGACAAACAGGGACACTGTCGGCTGGTTGGAGTACACGCGGATCTGCGTCGTCTCACCCGCGCGCTGCGCATAGCGCTTGCCGCACAGATGCACCATCGGCTCCTTGTTCCAGTATGCCTTGTAGATATAGTAGCTGTCCTTCTTGGTCTGGCGGTCCATCGTGACCAGACCCTTGTTGTTGCGTCCTGCCACGCCGCCCTCATTTCTCGCCGCGCAGCCAAAGTCAAACATATTCCACACATGGCTCGACCAGATCCACGGACGCTCGTCGAGCACCTTCGCCATATGTTCATGGTAGAGCGCCTGGTACTCCTCGCTGTAGTCCTTGCATGCGGGATTTGGTCCATGGTAGGTGATGATACCCTCACAGCCATACTCCGAGACGCCGAGGCAGATCTCTGGGTGTGCCTTGTGGAAGTTGTCAAGCCATGGACCGTTGTCCTCCATCTTTCCTCCGTACCAGCCAAAGTAATGGTTATAGCTCTCCACATCGGTAATATTGTGGACAGGGCTGTCAACCGGCGTCATGGAGACATGCGCGATCGTCGTCAGACGCGTCGGGTCCAGCTCCTTGCAGAGCGCGTTCAGCTCCTTGTGGTTCTCCACGAGCTGTTCTGAAATACCGCCGATCAGGATCTCATTGGAGACGCCCCAGAAACAGATACTCGGGTGGTTATAATTCTGAAGGATCAGTTCCTTCATCTGCGTGATACAGTTCTGATGCGCCTCGGGATCCTTGCTCATCACGCTGATGAACGGGATCTCCGCCCACACGATAAATCCGAGTTCATCACACGCATCATAAAAATCCTGTGAATGCTGGTAATGCGCGAGACGGATCGTGTTTGCGCCGAGCTCCTTGATGATCCGCGCATCGTGATAGTGATCCTCCCTCGTCAGCGCATTGCCCTTGTAGAGCTGGTCCTGGTGACGGCTGACACCGCGCAGAGGCGTCGGAACACCGTTTAAGATAAAGCCCTTGTCCGGATCGCACGAAAAACTTCTGACACCCACGCGCGCAGAAACCATATCATACGCCTCATTGCGCCTCTGCAGGATTGCCGTGACAGTATACAGATACGGATTGTCGCAATCCCACAATGTCACGTCCGGCACAAAAAGCTTCACCGCCGTACTGTCCGCCGGACGCACACAGAATCCCACTTCCCTGCCGTCCGCATCGCAGATCCTGTACTGTACCGTAAAGTTCTCGTCCGCGTTCACCACCCACGATTCCAGCGCAAACTCGGCGCCGCCGCACTCTGTGGGCATCGCTGTGACCTTCAGTCCGTTGCTGCCCCAATACATCAGTTCGAAATGGGTCTCCGGCACACTGATGAGATTCAACCCCCGGTACAGTCCGCCATAAAATGTAAAGTCTGCGGACTGCGGATACACATTGCTCTTATTCTCGTTGCTGCACGCGACCACCAGAAGATTCTCACCCTCCGCACAGGCATCTGTGATATCCGCGCGGAACGTGGAGTAACCGCCCTCATGGTAACAGATCTCCTTGCCGTTCACATACACGGTCGCCTGCTGTCCCGCCGCAGGGATATCCACAAAGACGCGCCCGCCTGCAAGCGGCTGCTTCGGCATCTCAAATGTCTTTGCATACCAATAACAGCCGCGATCATAGCTTCCGTTTCCATCATGTCCATCCACCGCGTTCCAAGTGTGCGGCAGATCGACCAGCGGCCAGTCTGTCGGGAGTTTGCTGGGAAGCCCCGCATTCTCCTTGATAAACCTCCAGCTTTTGTCGAGATTGATGATAGTTCTCATGTAAAGTCCTCCTTTCGGTTTTCCTGGCAATTATATTTCTTTTGTATTGAACTTGTACAATATATTTTATAACCGCCACATTGTATATATGTTAATCTATACAATTTTTCCTGTGCTGCAATGCGTTTTTTGTCGTTTCTGCATACTTACATCATATTTTTGTTTTTTTATTTTGACGATATACGATTTTTTGTATTTTTTGCATTTTTATTATATTGTGTTGCTTTTACCCAAAAAATGTGCAAAAATAGATAAAAATAATCTGTAATTTTGAAACGATTCTTGGGTATTTTAGAAAAGAGCTGATACAAATGAGAGAAATCTTATTGACTTTTGTACAAAATCTGTTAGAAAATAACCGCATTCCTGTACACTTTGTCGCACTTCCCTGTGCGGATGTTCCCTGGATGGACTGCGGCCTGCGGGCCGATATCCTGCCGGACTACGCACCCGATTCTGTTCAGGATTATCTGAACCAGATCCGGGAGAAAACAATATACCACCTGCGGGACACTTTCCAGTGTTCCTACAGTATCTTCCGCGTGCCTGACAGCAATGAACTGATGATCTGCGGGCCAGTTCTTTTTGAGGAAATGCGCCCTTCCCGCCTCAACAACATCGCCGCTAGGGTTCGGCTCCCGCAGGAGCTGTATGCCGTTCTGCAGGGTTATTATCTGCGCCTTGCCGCCTTCCCTGTGCCGGCGGTCTACTACAGTATCTTCCTGACCCTCGGAAATGCGCTGTTTGGCGAGAACCAGTACGAGACGATATACCAGGACTTGAACGATATGGACGAATGGTATGAATCCTACTCACAGCACTACCGCAGCGAGGGCGACTCCCTGATGAATATCGAGATGATCGAGATGCGGTATGCCCTGGAAGCCCAGCTGCTGGATGCAGTCTTCAATGGCAATGAGGCCAAGGCGATGGCACTAGTCTCCAAACTGTCGTCCGTGGCGCTGCCCTGCCGGCTCTCTGACGAGCTGCGCGACTACAAAGACTACACGATCACCTTCAACACCCTGTTCCGGAAAAAGGCGGAAGAAGCCGGCGTGCACCCGATCCACATCGACCTGTGCTCCAACCAGCATGTCCAGCTCATCGAACAGATCACAAACATGGATCAGTGCCACACTGTCTGGTCGCGGATCACGCTGAATTACTGCCGTCTGATCCGCAAGCACACGCTCAAGGATTATTCCCTGCTGACGCAGAAGATCATCACCTATATCAACTCGGACCTGACTGCAGACCTGAGCCTGAAAACGATGTCGGAGTGGCTGAATGTAAATGCAAGCTACCTGTCCACGCTGTTCAAGAAGGAAGTCGGCATCCCGCTGACAGATTTTGTCAACCACCAGCGCATCGAACAAGCCAAAAAGCTTCTGATCGTTACGGAACTTCCCACCAAGACGATCGCACAGCAGTGCGGCATTCCGGATATCTACTATTTCAGCCGTCTCTTTAAGAAGCGGACCGGCGTCACGCCGAAAATGTACCGCGAAAGCGCCGCCAGGGACCACGATCTTCAACAGCATAAAGACGTCGACTTTCAATGATCTCACTTGTCAAACCGGACTTTGAACTGTATCCTTTTATGGCTGATATGGTAGAATACCAATGATACCACCACGATCCCGACTGCGATCCCAAGGGCTATGACAATCGTCTCCATCGCATAGACCCTGGCATCTGCCCCCTCCCCGTCCACGATGGCACGCATCGTGGCATACAGCCTTCCGCCCGGCACCAGCGGTATGATCGACGGGATCAGAAAGACCGTCGCCGGCGCTTTCACCACCCGCGCCAGCACCTCCGCATAAAACGTGACCACCGCCGCCGGGATCAGATTCTGCAGCAGCAAAGACAGTCCCGCCTCCACGAACACACAGTACAGAAAGGTTGAGAGCACGCCGCCGACACAGCCATATATGATCTTATTCCGCTTTATGTTTACATTCAGACAGTAGCCTGCAGTCCCGGCCGCCGCCGTCACGATCATCACTAGATACTTTTCACAAAATGCCCCGATCATCTCAATCCTCCTCCAAACATCATGATCGCAATACCAAATCCTGCAGCGATGGCGACTGCGATCATCAGCGCCTCGGCGAGCCGCAGAATGCCTGTGATGATGTCCCCGCACATCATGTCCCGGAGCGCATTCATCAGATTGATCCCCGGGATCGACAGCATGATACTGCCGATCATGACCTTGTCCACATTCTGCCCGATCCCAACCGCGACAGACAGACTGCATAGAATCCCCGCCGCGATCGACATGAACAGGCTGTAGACCACCCGATTCCTGTTGTGCGCCGAAAAAAAGTAGTCCCAGAAGTACATCAGCACCGCCACGAGCCCCGCCGCGAGCCCATCCCGCAGATTCCCGCCGAAGAATATGGCAAACGCCGATGCCAGAAGCACATAGCCTGTAATCTTCGATTTGTATATTCTCTTTTCTTCCGGTGCCATGATCGCCCTGATCCTCTGGTTGATCTCGCTGCATGGCGGTCTTTTTTCACAGATGTAGCGCGACAGCGCATTTAAGTCCTCAAGCTTATTCAGATCCGTCGCATGCGGGTTGATACGCCTCGTGAGCGTGTAGTTTTCTCCCGCGTCCGTCTTCCAGCTCAGGATGATCAGGGACAGGATGGTAAACACGTCCACGATCCCCCCGCCATAAGTCGTACAGATGCGCGTGATGGTATCCTCCACCCGCAGGATCTCCGCTCCGCACCGCAGCATCGTCTCCCCCATGTCCAGCGCGCATTCCATCACCAGCGCCGGATCCTCACAAGATTTTTCCCTGTCCATACCTATCACATCCTCCTGAAAAATGATCTCTATTTATTATCATATTTCATTTTGCGCAGTTCGTCTATATCTTTTGCACCGTATTTCCCAAAATCACAAACAGGAACCACGAAACTGCTGTCCACACAGGATTTCGCATTTTCATGGATTTTTATTTGAATTATCCCCGCCTTATCACCTTGACCGTTGTTTTTGAAAGTGTTATTATTTTAACATAGGGTTTTCCCAAACATTCCTGCGACAACCTGTGAATCGGCATGACAGAAACAGGGTAATGTTTCACTATAATATTATAAATAAGAGGTGTTTCAAATGAGTAAAGGTTTTAAAGACTTACTGCAAAAGGTTTACGAGTGTGACCGCAAGACGGTTGCCGTCGCTGTGGCAGAGGACGAGCCGGTACTAGAGGCTGTCCAGGCCGCAAAGGAAAAGGGCATCGTTGACGCCATCCTTGTCGGTGACGAGGCAAAGATCAGGGAGATCGCCGCCGGTATGAACATGGATCTGACAGGATTCGAGATCATCAACGAGACAGATCACGTGCAGGCTGCACACACAGCTGTCAAGCTCGTCCATGACGGCAGGGCTGACATGTACATGAAAGGGCTGATCGACACCAAGAACTTCTTAAAGAGCGTTCTTGACAAGGAAGTCGGCCTCCGCACAGGCAGGGCGCTCTCCCATGTATGCGTATTTGAGATCAAGGGCATCGACCGCCTCCTGTTCTTATCCGACGTCGCATTTATGACCTATCCCACACTGGAGGACAAAGTCGCGATCATCAACAATACGGTTGAAGTCTGCCACGCATGCGGCATCGCAAATCCCAAGGTTGCTCCCGTTGCCGCCGTGGAAGTCGTCAATCCGAAGATGCCCTGCACCGTTGACGCGGACGAACTCGCAAAGATGAATGACGAAGGCAAGATCACAGGCTGCGTGATCGACGGACCGCTCTCCATGGATATGGCGATCGACAGCGCCGCTGCCGCGCACAAGGGCGGAACAGACAGAAAGATCGCCGGGGACGCCGACGTGATCCTCTTCCCGGATATCCATGCCGGAAACCTCGTATACAAGGTGCTGACACACCTCTGCGATGTCAAGAACGGCAACATCCTCACAGGTACAGCGGCACCTGTCATCCTGACATCGCGCTCTGACAGCTTCGAGGCAAAACTGAACTCCATCGCGCTCGCCGCTGTCGTTGCAGAATCCATGAAAAAGGCGAAATGATCTGTCAAAATATATAACAAGCAGAAATACAAGGAGGAATTACATATGTCAATCAAAAGTCTGATCATCAATCCAGGCTCCACTTCTACCAAGATCGGTGTTTTCGAGGACGAAACCCTGCTGTTCGAAGAGACGCTGAGGCACTCCACCGAGGAGATCTCCCAGTATGCCACGATCGTGGACCAGAAAGATTTCCGCAAGAAGATCATCACTGACCTGTTGGCTGAGAAAAACTTTGATCTGAAGTCCTTAAATGTTGTCGTGGGACGCGGCGGTATGTTAAAACCGATCCCGGGCGGTACCTATGCAGTGACGGACGCACTGCTTGCAGACCTGAAGGTCGGCGTACAGGGACAGCACGCTTCCAACCTCGGCGGCATCCTGGCGCGGGAGATCGCTGACTCCATCGGCGTTCCTTCCTACATCGTCGATCCTGTCGTTGTCGATGAGCTGATGCCGATCGCGCGGTATTCCGGCGTTCCCGAACTCCCCCGCACCAGCGTATTCCACGCGCTGAACCAGAAAGCAGTGGCCAAGAGATACGCCAGGGAGACCGGAAAACCCTACGACACGCTCCGGCTGATCGTAGTCCACATGGGCGGCGGCGTCTCTGTGGGCGCCCATATAAACGGCAAAGTCGTGGATGTGTTCAATGCACTCGACGGAGATGGCGCATTCTCACCGGAGCGCGCGGGCGCTGTTCCGAGCGGTGCACTGATCAAGATGTGCTTCTCCGGAAACTATACCGAAAAAGAAGTGTACAGCAAGATCGTCGGCAAGGGCGGTTTCAATGCCTATCTCGGGACAAACGATATGCGCGAGGTCACAAAGCGTGCAAACGAAGGTGACGAGAAAGCAGCGGAAGCGAAGAAAGCCTTCCTGCTGCAGGTGTCAAAAGATATCGGATCCATGGCATGCGTGCTGAACGGAAAAGTGGATCAGATCATCGTGACCGGCGGGATCGCATACGGCGAGGACGTCGTTGCCGCCCTGAAAGAAGCGGCGGAATGGATCGCTCCGTTCACCGTATATCCCGGCGAGGACGAGCTGCTGGCGCTGGCACAGGGCGCCCTGCGCGTGCTGAACGGCGAAGAGAAAGCAATGGAATATTGATCTTCTGAAAAATACAGGGTTAAACCGGCGGATCGGTTTAACCCTGTTTACATATCCATCTACAATTCCAGATTCGACATACGGATCGAGAGATCTGTATAGATTCCCGCCGGTATATCCTCCGTAAAACTGTATTCATTCATATCATCCTGATAAAAATTGTAGACCATCACCCTGGTCTTCTCCGCATCCACGATCCAGTACTCACGCACTCCCGCAGTGCGGTATTTGAAGAGCTTTGTCGTGTAGTCGATCTTCCTGCTGGCAGGAGATACGACCTCTATGATCCAGTCCGGCGCGCCGTTACATCCCCTGTCGTCCAGTTTGTTCTCATCACAGATAATACAGATATCCGGCTCCACATAGCTCCTGTCATCAGCATCGACAAATACGCCAAACGGGGTGATATCCACTTCCCCCTTAAAATTGTTCCTCCTGATATGCTCACGGATCGTGGCGAACAGCTCACCGACAATCCGCTGATGGCTCCTCGTGGTCGGCGCCATATAATATACCTTTCCATCAATGAGCTCCGCCCTCTGCCCGTCCGGAAGATCATATACGTCGTTGATCGTGTAAGTGTTTAATTCAGTTAATGCCATTCTCATTCTCCTTATCTAAAAAATAAATATATCTTGATTATAACCTATTTTTCGACAAAATAAAACCCCAAAGGACAAATCCTTTGAGGTTTTATGTAAGATTTTGTATGATCCTGCAATTATTTATTTGCCACTGCAGCCCGGATCTGTTCTGTGAGCATCGGAACGATCTTGTTCAGGTCGCCCACGATACCGTAATCTGCCACGTCAAAGATCGGAGCTGTCTCATCCTTGTTGACCGCAATGATGATATCAGACTCTTCCATACCTGCCAGATGCTGGATCGCACCCGAGATACCGATCGCAAAATATACATTCGGGCGAACAGTCTTTCCAGTCTGTCCAACCTGCAGATCCTTGCTCTTCCAGCCGGCATCCACAACCGCACGGGAGCAGCTCACTGTACCGCCGATCGCCTCAGCCAGATCATCAAGGATCTTGAAATTCTCCGGGCTTCCCACACCGCGGCCGCCGGACACGAGAATCTTAGCGTCCATGATATCCACTGTGTCGGTGAGGTTCTTGACAACCTCGACGATCTCCACATACTTGTTATCCGGTGTGAATCCAGGATTGAACTCCTCGATCACAGCCTGCGCGCCCTCTTTCTTCTCCAGCTTCTGCATAACGCCGGGACGTACCGTCGCCATCTGCGGACGGAAATCAGGACATGCGATCGTCGCGATCGTATTTCCACCGAATGCAGGACGTGTCATGAGCAGCTGATTGTGCTTCTGCTCCTTGCCAGGAACCGGATTGATCGGGAAATCACCGATCTCAAGGGATGTACAGTCTGCTGTCAGTCCCGTGTGCACTCTCGCGGAAACTCTCGGTCCCAGGTCACGGCCGATCGCTGTAGCGCCTACCAGCAGGATCTCCGGCTTGTATTTTTCAATAACAGATGCCAGCGCATGTGCGTAGGGCTCCGTCCTGTACTCCTTTAACTCAGGATCATCCACCACGATCACTCTGTCTGCGCCGTAAGCCGCAAGCTCATCCGCCAGACCTTTCACATCGCTTCCGACAAGTACTGCTGTCACTTCTGCAGACAATTTCTCTGCAAGTCTCTTACCTTCGCCGATCAGCTCAAGGGCAATACCGCTCACCTTGTTATCTACCTGCTGTGCGAAGACAAACACGCCTTTATATTCTTCTAAATTCATGATTAACCTCCATTATCATATAAGAGTTTTATTCTTCTATCTATCATTTCCATTAGATAACATGCTTCTCTTTTAACTTATCCATGATGTATGTCACAGATTCAGAAGGATCTAATGTAACCTTCTCGCCCTGTCCCTTTCTGACCTTGTCAGAAGCCCTTGCGATCTGTGTCGGAGAGCCCTTCAGTCCAAGGTTGGAATCCTCTACATCCTTTAAGTCCGCCCTGCCCCATGTGGTGATCTCTGTCCTGTACGCATCAAAGATCCCGCCGGGAGTCATATAACGCGGCTCATTCAACTCGGCAAGCGCTGTGATCAGGCACGGCATCTTCGCCTTCAGCACATGATATCTGTCATCGTACTGACGCTCCACGATCACGCTGTCACCCTCGATCTGGATCTTCTGTGCATAGGAGATCACAGGGATTCCCAGATGCTCTGAGATCTGCGGGCCAACCTGAGCCGTATCGCCATCAATCGCCTGACGGCCTGTGATGATCAGGTCATATTCAAGATTTCTGAGCGCACCTGCGAGTGTCTGGGAAGTCGCCCATGTATCCGCTCCGCCGAGAACCCTGTCTGTCACAAGGATACCCTTGTCCGCACCCATCGCGATCGCCTCGCGAAGCACTTCCTCAGCCTTCGGAAGTCCCATCGTGACAACTGTCACCTCTGCACCATACTGATCTTTTAACCGCAATGCTGCCTCAAGACCTGCCTTGTCGTCAGGATTCATGATCGTCAGCATAGCTGCTCTATCAAGTGTACCATCAGGATTGAACTTAACGCCGCCCTTTGTATCAGGTACCTGTTTCACACATACTACAACTTTCATGTTCATTCTCCTTCTATTTTTATTTAATTATCAATCTAAACATGATATTCCACGCAGAAGAACGCCGCCCTCTGGCGTTCTTCATAAAAACTTAGCAAATCTTAGCGCATGTCCTTTATGCGTTTAGATGCGCTTAGTTTTTTTATTTCAAAAGGTTCGATGAGATAACCATTCTCTGAACTTCGCTTGTTCCTTCGTAGATCTCCGTGATCTTGGCATCTCTCATCATGCGCTCCACTTCGTACTCTCTCGTGTAGCCATAACCGCCGTGCAGCTGAACCGCCTTTGTGGTAACTTCCATAGCCATCTCCGCAGCATACAGCTTCGCCATAGCAGCCTCAACATTGTATGAAGTCTTGTGATCCTTTGTGTACTGATCCTTTGTGCATGCAGCCTTGTAAACCATAAACTGCGCAGCCTGTGCCTTTGTAGCCATATCTGCAAGCTGGAACTGTGTATTCTGGAACGCGCCGATCGCACGGCCAAACTGCTTTCTCTCTTTTACATACGCGATCGTCCTCTCCAGAGCGCCCTCGCCGAGACCGAGCGCCTGCGCGGCGATACCGATCCGCCCGCCGTCAAGTGTATGCATCGCGATGCCAAAGCCCTTGCCCTGCTGGCCCAGCATATTCTCCTTCGGGATCCGGCAGTCTGTGAAGATCAGCTCATATGTTGATGAACCGCGGATACCCATCTTCTTCTCCTTCGTACCAAATGAGAATCCCGGCGTACCCTTCTCCACGATGAACGCAGAGATCTCTTTTGTCATCCTGCCGCGCTTCTCGATCATGCCTGTGATGGCAAAGATCACGTATACATCCGCTTCCTTACCGTTTGTGATAAAGATCTTCGAGCCGTTGAGAACCCACTCGTCGCCTTCCAGTACGGCCTTTGTCTGCTGTCCCTGCGCATCTGTACCAGCGCCCGGCTCCGTCAGACCAAAAGCACCGATCTTCTTGCCGCTCGCAAGATCCGGCAGATATTTCTGCTTCTGCTCCTCTGTACCATATGTAAGGATCGGGTCGCAGCAGAGGGAAGTATGTGCAGATACGATAACCGCTGTCGTGCCGCAGACTTTTGCCAGCTCCTCAACACACATTGCGTACGTCAGGACATCACAGCCCTGTCCGCCATATTCCTTCGGAATGGGGATACCCATGAAACCAGCCTTAGCCATCTTCTCAACAGTGGCTCTTGGGAACTCCTCTGTCTCATCTACCTCGATTGCAAGAGGCTTCACCTCTTTCTCAGCGAACTCTCTGAAGAGTGTTCTCGCCATCTCATGCTCTTTACTTAATGTAAAATCCATGTTCTTTCTCCTCCATTTTTATTAATAACTTTTTATTTCATTCGAAAAGCCGTAAAATGTCATCACGAACAGCAAGCCACCGTGCGCGCACAGTGTCTTGCTGTCGTTTTCGAATCAATTATTTCTTAGAATAATCATAGAATCCAGCGCCTGTCTTCTTTCCAAGTTTTCCGGCACGAACCATTTTTCTCAGAAGCGGAGACGGTGCATACTTGGAATCACCTGTCTCAGCATAGATGACTTCCATGATCGCAAGCACGATATCCAGTCCTATGTAGTCGCCGAGCGCCAGAGGCCCCATCGGATGGTTTGCACCCAGCTGCATCGCCACATCGATGTCTGCAACGCTTGCCACACCTGCCGCGTACACATTGATCGCCTCATTGATCATCGGGATCAGGATCCTGTTTACCACGAAGCCGGCTGCCTCGTTCACCTCTACCGGAGTCTTGCCGATCTCTTTCGCGATGCCCTTGATCTTCTCAACCAGTTCTGCCGGTGTGTTCGCGCCTGCGATCACCTCCACCAGCTTCATTCTGTCAGCCGGGTTAAAGAAATGCATGCCGACGAGAGGACGGTCAAGACCAGCGCCCATCTCTGTGATCGAGAGGGAAGAGGTATTGGTGGCAAAGATGCACTCAGGCTTTACGATCTCCTGCAGCTCCTTGAATGTAGTCTTCTTGATCTCCATCTTCTCCGGTGCGACCTCGATCACAAGATCACAGTCTGTACAGATATCCTTCAGACCTGTCGCGATCTTTGCTGCGATCGCATCCGCCTTCTCCTGTGTGATCTTCTCCTTGCTCACAAGGAAGTTCAGATTCTTTAAGATCTTAGCCTTGCCGCCATCAGCGAACTCCTGCTTAATATCACATAAGCATACCTCGTACCCATCTGTCATCGCAAATGCCTGTGCAATACCAGACCCCATGGTTCCAGCACCAATAATACCTACCTTCATTGTTGATCCTCCTATTATTATTTTCTCTATTTCTTTTTATAGCTCTCACTGCAAACGCCGGTCAGCAGTTTTTGAATGGTTCTTTCACTTTTTCCTTGTTCTTGTCAAGGAAGAACGCCATACCATATTTCTGATCCTCTGTCTCGAAGCAGTCGCCAAACAGTTTTTCCTCGATCACGATCGCCTCGTCCATATCCGCGTCAAGTCCCTCATTGATCGCCTTCTTGCAGTTGCGCACTGCGATGGGCGCATTCTTTGCGATACCTGCCGCCATCTTCTCCGCCTGTGCCATCAGCTCCTCAGCAGGATATACAGCGTTCACCAGGCCGATCCGGAGCGCCTCGTCCGCCTTGATGTTTCTCGCCGTGTAGATCATCTGCTTTGCCATGCCTGCACCCACCAGACGCGCAAGTCTCTGCGTTCCGCCAAATCCCGGCGTGATGCCAAGACCGACCTCCGGCTGGCCAAACACGGCATTCTCAGAGCAGAGCCTGATATCACAGCTCATGGAGATCTCACAGCCGCCGCCGAGCGCAAAGCCGTTCACCGCCGCGATCACAGGGATCGGGAAAGTCTCCAGCTTTCTGAACACATCATTGCCCTTCTTGCCAAACGCCTCGCCCTCCGCCTTTGTGAGCGTGCTCATCTCACCGATATCCGCGCCTGCGACAAAGGATTTTGAGCCTGCGCCGGTGAGAATCAGACATCTCACCACATCGAGATCCACGGCGTCAAGTGTCGCATTCAGTTCATCCAGCACCTGCGAGTTCAATGCGTTCAGGGCTTTCTCGCGGTTGATCGTGATCTTTCCAACCGCACCGTTTACTTCATATAAAATGAAATCCATATTTACCTCCATATCAAATAAGACTGCTTAGAATCTCTTTGCGCGTTTACTCATATTTCTTCACTACCGTAGAGCATCCCATACCGCCGCCGATGCACAGTGTCGCAAGGCCTGTCTTAGCATCCTTTGCCTCCATCTCATGCAACAGTGTGACCAGGATACGGCATCCTGAAGCTCCTACAGGGTGTCCTAACGCGATCGCGCCGCCGTTTGGATTCAGCTGCTTATCCACATCGATGCCCAGGTCTCTGCCCACTGCGATGGACTGTGCCGCAAACGCCTCGTTTGCCTCGATGATATCAAAATCCTCGATCTTCATGCCAGTCTTGGCCAGAACCTTCTTCGTCGCTGCAACAGGACCGATACCCATAACCTCGGGTCTCACGCCGGCGAGCGCGCCAGCAACCCACTCTGCCATCGGCGTTACGCCCAGTTCCTTCGCCTTCTCCTCTGTCATGACCACGATGGCAGCCGCACCGTCATTGATCCCTGACGCATTTCCTGCTGTGACGTACTTATCCTTGTTGATCGGGCGGAGCTTCGCAAGACCTTCAATCGTAGAACCTGCCCTTGGTCCCTCGTCAACCTTAAACTCCACCATCTCTTTTTTCTTCTTGACCATAACCGGTACGATTTCCTTGTCAAATGCGCCGGACTTCTGAGCGGCCTCCGCCTTCTGCTGGCTCTTCAGCGCAAACTCATCAAGCTCCTCGCGTGTGATTCCCCACTCATCACAGATGTTGTCCGCTGTCTGGATCATATGATAATCGTTGAATGCATCCCACAGCGCATCCTTGATCATGGTGTCCACCAGCACGCCATTGTTCATTCTATAGCCGAAACGTGCATTAGGAAGTGCGAACGGAGCCATGGACATGTTTTCCATACCGCCTGCCACCACGATATCAGCGTCGCCGGCCAGGATCATCTGTGCAGCCATGTTCACACAGTTCAGACCTGAACCGCACACAACATTCACTGTCACTGCCGGTGTCTCAATGGGAATCCCTGCCTTGACCGCTGACTGGCGTGCCACATTCTGTCCCAGTCCTGCCTGAATAACGCATCCCATATATACATGGTCAACCTTGTCAGCCGGAACGCCCGCCCTGTTCAGAGCCTCCTTGATCACGATCGCCCCAAGCTCCGGAGCCGGAGTTGTGCTGAGCGAACCGCCCATAGTGCCGATTGCTGTACGACATGCACCTGCTAATACAATCTTCTTTGCCATTCTCTTTTCCTCCATTTTTTATACTCTCTTATACACTCGCGACAGGCCTGCACCCGTCAGTTTCCCAATACAACATTTTCTGATTTTCCAGGATACGGTAATCGGGAAAACAATGTACTGGTGACTGTGATTTTTACAATAATAACCGAGAAATCATGAAAAATGCACAAACTTTTTTGCAATTTTACCGAACCGTAAACTGAACGTAACTATTTACTGTGCAAAGCATTTGTGCAGTATTCTGAATCTGCCCTTTTATTATATGAATCACAACCATTGTGCTTATTCTATCACATTGTTAAAAAAAAAGCAATCTTTTTGTCTTTTGATATTTATTGCAATACTGACGAATTTTACCAGTTAAAATTATCCATTTTTATAAAGTGCACCTCTGACTCAGACGATCTGCCCCGCGGTTTATTGTGCATTTTTCCTATTTGTGACAATTTATGCATCTTTTTTAGACCCCAGCGTTTACTCTGTCGCGTCCTGCGCCAGGATACAACCAGCTCTTTTTATGTAACCGACATGTTCCATATAGCACAAATCAGTTGTCACCTCTTTCAATCATTTCCTTTAAGACTTTATCAAAATCAGACTCAATAGGCTGCTTTTTGTTATATATCTCATACTCCCCATAAGCTTTCTCAACGGCACGCCGATGTGATATGCTCCCATTATCTTTTAGAATCTTATACTGTCTGAATTCAAGAAATGCATTGACACTTTTTTCAAACTCAGCCATGGTAAATACATTTTCCCGCTCAATCAAATCTTCAATATAATCAAAATATCCTGTAACTGCCCGTTCCAATTGCCGAATCTGTTTCTCTTCAAGATAATTTTTCGCAATTGATACATCGGATTTTAAAATTCTCCCCTCTGGCGCATTTTTCCATGTCGTCAGCCCCATATGTTCTTTTTGATGATCGGCAGATTGATACACAATCTCTGCCGCAGTATGATTCGTTATTGCGTAGTGGAATTTGTTCTGAATAGTAACAAAAAAATGGTAAGCAGTCTCAGAATCCTTTGTATAGTCAATACTGCATTCCGCAAATATATCTGTAATCTGCTGCCATATTCTGCGCTCACTCGCACGGATAGAACGCACTCTTTCAAGAAGTTCTTTGAAATAATCTTTTCCAAAGGCAGTCTGGCCCTGTTTTAATCTCTCGTCATCAAGCACAAAACCCTTTTTCATATATTCCTTCAGAACCCGGGTTGCCCAGATCCGAAATTGTGTGGCTTTTTTTGAGTTTACCCTATAGCCAACAGATATGATTGCATCAAGATTATAATATCTTGTCTCGGATACTTGCGTTTTCCCTTCCATTGCACCATGCTGAGTGGTTGTTGCAAAAATTGCAACAACCACTGTTTCATCCAATTCGCCAGTGGCAAATATATTTTTTAAATGCCTGCTGATTCCAGATTTATCAATACCAAAAAGCTCAGCCATGGCCTTTTGTGTAATCCATAAATCCTCATCCTTAATGTAGACATTTACTGTCACATCACCATCATCTGAATGGTACAAAACCATTTGCATCTGCTTCATAAAATCCGACATATTTATCCCTCCAAAATCAAACCATCTCCATACTCCCAAATGTTTCATCGAACCAACAGCCAAACATAGTATTTTTTGTCTTATATCTTCACTTTGTTTTTGCCCGAATAATCTCGTCCGCTTTCGGCAGCGCATATTTCAACAGTTTATCCGCAAGGGTAATTACACCATCCGGCAATAAATTTTCACTCCACATGGCTGGATACGCAACTACCCTGCTCGTTTTATTCCGCATCCTGACATAATGCTGTACTCCGTCACCGACAATCTTATACTCCGCTCCCATTGCATTTAATGGCTCTAATAGCTCTTCCTGCCGATCATAAGCCAACTCAGGCGGCAATTCAGAACTTTCACACCATTTCAACAGTTCCAGTGCCGCAAACCGGTCCAACAGTCCGTGGACTCGTTGATTCCAGTAATGCATCAGACATTCATGACAGGCACTGTCGCACCCAGCGGAACAGTGCTCCAGAACCTTCCGTGTCTCTCCCATCAGCTCCCTGGTCCTTTCCGCCAACGCGGAACAATAACCCGCTCCACTGGAAAGACTGTCAAACAAAAATACATCCACATACGCTTTCAAATCCTCTTCAGCGTATCGAAGCCGATATCCGCTCTTAATTTCATTGAATTCGATATCCAGCAACCGTCCCCCGGCCAATGTCATGGCTTCTGCCAAAGTCTGTCCGGCTCTCCGTATCCAAAAACCATCGGAACTGACATTGACCCGTCTTGCATCAAGCGTAATCTCATACACTACCATATCCGTTCTGAATTGATTTCCCAGATAAGTATTCACAACACTTCCCGCCGGGTGATGACAATTGTAATACGCAGATGGACGCATATATGGCTTACCAATTTTCCGAAGCAACGCTTCATCGTCTCCCGGAACCGCCGCGCCGCAATCCTTACAAACCATAAATCCGGCAGATTTCGGTCCCTTATTCAAAATGATCAGCGGATCATCAGCCCTTTTGGAATACCGCAGATGAACAAAACCTTCCACCGTCCCCATCTCATTTTCTCTTGGCGTGATAGAATAACATGGCTCCTCCGCATAGGTCATTTCTGCCTCGGCCTCGGCCTCCCTGGTTTTTATTCCATTAATCGGCGCAAATCCCCAGGGCTTTAACATGTTTTGACTCCGAATTGTCTCTTTCCCACAAAACGGACATTTACTCTGAATCTCCAATCCCATCCAATTACAGGCCGCATCGTTGCAGTAATACAAATCTTTAAAATACTCCCTGCTCTTACTCTCAAAATAAGGCCGGGCCGGATGTTCCTGCCCATCTGGACGGAATTTGGAATGAAAACTGTATATACCACCGGATTTATATGTTATCTTGTTGATCACTACCAAACGTCCAGGAGCATATTCACTGACTGCAATGTCCAAAGCGCGCTCTGGCTTTTGATCAATCTTTGCCCCTCTTTCTTTTTCCACATAAAAGCCCACAACATCTTTCGGGAAAGAATAAGTCGGAAAAATCCCCTTTTCCAGAAAAACATACAGCACACTCTTTTCCTGTCCATCCTCCTCCCGATATGCTTCTGGAAACTCCTCCACACTCTTTTTCAGTTTCTCCATCTGTCCTAAAATATCTTTCTTATATTCATCAATATCAAAAGCCACTCCCATCGGAATCAGCGTTTCCAGATCAAAATCCTGCTCTGTTTTCCCACTGATAAAATCTCTGAACTTATCATAATTATCCTGAAAGAAACCATATATATTCTCTTCGTCAGCACCTGTTCCCAGCTGGTCAAAAAACTCTGTAGCACAGATGATGTTCAAATGCCGGTACGCCAGCTTTTTATTGTCAACGTCGATCCACGGTGTTCTGGGAACACCGGAAATAATTTTTTCAGGATTATGAAAATAATAACTGTCATGAGGCCTATTGTCCGTATAGGTAACAATTGTGGAGATTGCCGCGCTTCTTCTGCCCGCACGTCCTGCGCGCTGCTGATAGTTTTCCCGCCTTGGCGGAATATTTCTCAGCCCCACCGCCGTCAATGATCCGATATCAATACCGACCTCCATAGTCGTAGTGCAACTCAGTATATCCACCGGACGGTCATTATCCACATGGACATTTTGAAATCGCATTTCAAAATCTTCTGTCGTTGACCATGTTTTATGCCGTTGATCCTTATAGGAAAGCTGAGCCGTATGTTCCTCTGTATTAATGCGTGTCATATGTGCCTGCGAATCACCGTGTACCGCTTCCAGAACAGGAGCCCTCCAGAAACTGATTCCTTTAAAATCCTCTGTCTCCATTTTTCTGGGAATCCCTTTGCCGCAGTGTGCGCACCTTCCCCATAAAACAAAAGGAAACACTCCGCTGCACCGGGGACACTTATACCACTCATGTTTTTCACCAAAGCGCAGCGTAATCATATTTAAATTAAGATATCTGGAAGATGTATGAACACCCTGTGCAAGATATCTCCCCAATACCCTGGTTACAACACCAATTTGTTTATCAGAGAATCTATGTGCCGCCAACATTTTCTTAATTCTTGGCGGCAATTTATCTGGATCCTCGATTCCCAGCCGGGGATACATGGTAATATTTTTTCTCACATCGTCGTCAATTTTTGAGCCAACAGCATACTGGGATGTCATAATTTCCATAGCCCAGGCAGCGAACAGCACCCTGAATTCCTCCATTGACATCTCAATCCCGGCCTCTTCCAGTTCTTCCTCAATTTCCTCAAAAGTCTCATCATCTTCATCCGATTTACACGGTTCAACCCAGCACAATCCCGCATCCGTCAACGAGCGGAAATTGCTGCACAACTGCCGCAATATATGCTCATAATATTGATCCGGTACATGATCAAAATGAATTTTCATAACACTGGAATATTTTATCTTATCTCCTTTTTTTTCATACAATTCCCCCATTTTCTTCAAATCTTGCAGCAATTCTTCTTCATTATTTCCATAGAAAAACCGGAGTCTGTTCCGATAAGCTACTTTCAGAAAAACGGCATATAAAATATTCAATGTAGGTTCTTTCCCACTCTGGTTCGCCCACTCCTGCAGTTCAGCGGCGGCAACCGTTAAGGCTTTTTTCATGGCCCATTCGTCTGCCGCGCGGGTTAAATCTTTTGCCAGAACAGCAGCACGCTGCCGGCTGTCCGAAAACAGCAGAACCTTCCGCCCTTCATTGGCTTTTCCCCTGTATTCCGGAACGGGGGGCTGTATGTAAAACTGCTCTGACACTAAATTGAAAAAGGGCTCGTTTCCCTTCGTCACAAAGTCCGTCGCCTCAAAACGCATCTTATCACATTTCGGACAGGTTCCAAATGTCCACAAATCCGGTCTTCCTCTGACTTGTTTCTCAGAATATGCCACACGGATACAGCACTCTTTCACATCCGTTTCCCCAGAAAACCTGTCCAGATGCCCTGTCAGTGCGTTAAGATATGCGGTCCGCATCTTTTGGGTCGGTTTAAAACTCCCATCCCGCGGAATCGGATAGAATAACACTTCTTTCAGGTTATTCGTAAATTGAATTCCCGGCTCATTCCAGACAAAAGGATTTCCATATTCCGAAACATCCATAAATCCGCGCATAAACAGTGCACCGCAGGATCTCTCATTCAACAGCTCATAAATCATACCGCCACATTTACAGCGCGTACCGGGTTTTTGCAGATAAATGCGCCCTAATCCCAACTCCAGACTCTCATGGCTTTTTTGCGTACATGCCGGATTTGAACAGGCATAAATCCCGTGCAGTCCCCGAAACATCATGTGCAGTCTGGCAGGATACAAAACTTTTCCGTCCTCATTCCTCGCAAACGGAGCTATGGCCAACAGCACGCTGGTAGCTTTCTCCGCCACAGACAGCTGCCTCTGGGGAAAAGCTTGTTTCACCAGCTCCTGAAAACTGACCGCATGCCCCCTGGTGCGTTCCATAATACGCAGCATAGGGGCACACCTGCACAGACAATCAAACAGCCAAATTCCCACCGTTTTTTCGTCTTTCGAATCACAAGATATAGGAAAACCTACCCGTCTGGCAAAATCCAAAATTGCCGGATACCGCCGATTCCACTCCTGCTGCAGCGCATCTATATCATAGTCCGCCAAAACCTCCGGATCAAATTCGCTGCCTTTCTCACGAATCTCCTCTTCTTTTCCCTTAAGCAATCTGAATCTATTCTCATCGACCCGCTGCGCGCTTAAATCACAGGCAAATTGAAGAATTTCCTCTTCCTTTGCCTTTTCCGATGGGACGCTGGCGCTGGTAAGGATAAATTGCACCTGGCTGCGTCTGATACCCAGCTTATGCAGCAATCTGCGCACCAAAAGGGCAACCTCCCCGCCAGACGAGCCGTGATACATATGGGCTTCGTCAATCACAAACAGCAGCTTATGACTTTGATTGCTGTCGAGCCAATTCTTTGTTTTCTTCCAGATCCCTTTTTCAATGGGACGCATCAACATATATTCCAGCATAGAATAGTTTGTAATCAATATATCGGGGCAATATTGATGCATCTCATGGCGGGTTATCAGTTCCGCATCCATAGGATCTGTAAAATCGTTCTCCTGACTGCGCAGACGCTGAACAAATGCCGCCAGATCCTTTTTTGATGGGTATTTCCCAAGTTTTCGAAGCTTTTCCTTCGTTTCCTTCGGCTGCCCGAGAATATCTTTCTCTATTGTATCCGCCAAATCCTGATTTTGTTTCCCGTCTGCCCTGCCCGCATACGGTGTACGGCCAGTATACATTCCAAACTGTGGAACCCGTCTTCCCGGAACGATCTCATTCAACAGACAATGAAAACCATTTTCCTTATTGCCGATCATCTGGCGAAGTCTTCCCAGCTGATCTGATACCAACGCGTTCATCGGATACATCATAATAGCCCGCACCCCGCGAATCTCCCATGTTTCAGGTGAATGCATCTGTTCCAGTACCAGCTTACTCACCATCGGCCACATAAAACACTCCGTCTTTCCAGAACCTGTACCGGTGGCAACAAAAAGGTCATATCCATGATAAAATGCTTCCAGGGCTTCTACCTGGTGTTTATACGGATTCTTAAACACCCCAAGATTCTTATCCGCCATTTTAAGAAAAATTTTTTTGACATCCTCCTCAAGATCGGCCTTATGCAGTCCGTCTGTCACTTCAAAATATGCCGGATTCGCCTCGATGTAAGGTTCCTGAAACACTGTTCCTTCTCTCTGCAATTCCTTTTCACAGGCGGCACGCAGCGCGTTATTTTTACCAAGATATTCCGTGTTAATATAATTCAACAACCTGTTTGTAATAGCATCATACGTGCTTTTTACCCCATATTTATCCATGGTTCTCCTTTTCCTCCATCATTAGTGTCACACCCAACGCACATAACTGCGGTTCCACAAAATCCCATGCATGATTGTCCATATCCCACACCAGCCGGTCTGTAAGAGACCCTCGCGGCCACGCATAAGTTTCCAATAAAGAATTTTCTTTCTGTGGCAGATGGACGCTCAATTTCACGGAAACATGATCATGATGACAACATACCTGCGTCAATACAGCATTGTGTGCCATGTGCCTCATCGCTATCATGAAGCGCCTGTGTACACCCATTTTCTGCATAAACGGATCAAGCCGATGTTTCATCAGATCATCCTCCTGCCTCAGAAGAAAATACTCATATCCCTTCTGAAATATATTACGGCGCACCAGCCATATTCCCTCCACTGCCGCAGGCTGCTCTGACTGCCAACAGGAATGATTGTTATATGATTTTCTATACGCGTTAAAATATTGTATATCCTCATCTGTACACGCCGGTTTCCACCATGCACGCCGAACATACTCCCTAAACCATACGGTGACATCTTCATGCGATTTGGATTTGAACGCAATATTCTCTTCCGTTTTCCGAATCATTGCTATGCCCGAATACTGCACTCCCTGTGAAAGCAACTCTCCTTTTATGCATTCTGCACTGGCTGACAGCGGTATTCTGTTACTTTCCGCAAGAATCAGATTTGTCCCAAATCCAACCTGCAGCAAATCACCATGCCGGATTAGTCTGCCCAGCAGTATCGAAACAGGAGTATCCGTATCTGATGCCGTTTCAAACCACACCGCAGATTCCGGAAACCTTTTCAACATCTCCTCCCAAACCGAAGTACACTTACTCAAAATATGTCTTTTACTCATTCCCTGTACATCCCCCTGAGCAGGAACGAGCGGCTGATCCAATGCAGCTGCCTTTATCCAGCAGGCCATTGCCGAATACAAAACTCTGTTACAGTATTGTGTCCTGGATTCATCTATGTACCTGTCAATTCCCAAATCTGCAGCCATCGCCTGCAGAATTCCGTTCTCCATGCGCCTCCTCCTCACAGATATTTTGCAAGATATTTGTCAACTTTCATATCAAAATCCATGGATGAAAGAATTTCCATAAATTTCTCCTTTTTATCAGTACCTTTCGCACACAGCAAAATCTGGAGCAGCAGCATCTCATCCGGCTCTATCGTTCCACCTGTGACAGCCAGATATCCTGCATAGTTCAGTACCGCCGTGTTGTCAATAATTCCATAAAACTTCTTTAACATTCTGCGTTTTTTCCGAAAAGCTTCCCCGTCGTATATCCACGCAAACTCCACAGAAGAGTGAAACGCTTTCAATGTATCCGTTTCAAAGTCCACAATCCCGATATCACCGTCAATGAATAAAACCCGGTTCCACACATAACCTGGAACCATCTCCGCATTCGCACCATTTAGGGAAAAAATAAGAATTGCCCTGCGTCCCCACTCTTCCGAACGCTGCCGAATTTCCTGAAAGGCATTCAGACTGAATCCATCAAAGACACCATTTATAACAAATACCCTGTCCGCAGAGAGTATTTCCTGACTGATAAAATCGCATATGGATTTACAACAGGACTCCCCAATCGGTAAGGTAAGCTCACAGACCCCCTCTCCCCCGAACATGGCCGAAACGCAGTCCGCTATCCTTTCCGCATGGCCGCCGCACACAACAGGTATTTTACTGCAAATCGCAAAGACAAGCATCTGCGACATCTGAACGGCAACACCCTCCTCATATCCCATCCTGCCTAAATTATCTGCCAGTTCTTCCACAAAGGAATCCATATCTGTTATCTCGTCCCCCCACAGATAATCCTTTTTCCTATAGGTAACCGAAATCCTGTCGAGGCCTCCTTTTGACGCAGCTCCCTTTCCCCTAAAATGATCCGGCATGACAAACGCCATCTCAGAAATAAAATCTGCCGCATCTTTCTTTGCCGAGGCAATGCGGGCAGCTATTTTTTCTTCTACATCCTGCGCCAGTTTCTCCTGTCTTGAAATCTCATCCTGAAACTTCTCCAGTTCCTCCTGCACTCTGCCATGCTGCTCTTTGCAGGATGCGTAAATATCCCTTTCTTTACTGACAGCTCTTTGTAATTCCTCCAATTCCTCCCGCGCCATACGAAGCTGCTCAGAATTTTCTTTTTTCCAGTCTTCCAGAAGCAGTTCCTTACACTTTTTCACGAGCCCCTCGTTTCGCTCCACTGCCGCCCCCAACGTTTCCATATCCATATCACTTTCTGTCAGATAGGAATCCGCCTGTTGGATAAAGGTGCACAGATATTCTTTGGCTTCTTCCTCCGTACATCCATATGCATCAGCGATTTCCTGATATACTGTTTCTTCCGGCATTTCTCTCAAAAAACTCTGACAGTGCCGCGTCTCTTTGACGCTAAGGCCGCTTTGACGCAATCTGGTACTGGTAGCACGCCTTATCACAATATTTTTTACGACTTCCATCGGACTCTTAATCTGAAAAATGCTCTGCGGAATACCCATATTAAGATGTCTGTAGATTTTTCTTCCCGCTATATCCAACACATCACCAATATCAATTTGATATTGAGGCAATACATACATATCCGTTTTTAACCGAACACACCCGTCATAAAATTCGAGTTCTCTTGTCCCACAGAGCAAACCGCTCATTTCTTTTTCTGTGACACGGTAGACAAAAAGAATTTTACTGCCCACTATATCAGAAAAAATATTACCTGCCAGATAGCCCGAAATATCTTCACAGCTATGACACTCCGTCAGCTCCACTACCTCTATATACTTTATACTGCTGTTATACTGCGTCTTGACATAGTCTCTATTTGCATCCTTATAATTCTCAACCGCACTCCAATTCCATACCCCTATAAATCCGTCCGTTTCAGGCCCGTCAAATACCGGCAGCTTGTCGCGATTGTCAAAATAAGGCGGCTCGTCCTCATTCCTGATAAAGCGTCTGGCATTCCTGTTTTCTATATCTGCAAGTCTTCTGCACCACTTTTTCCCATTGGAATCAGTCAATACCTGTCCAATAGAAGTATAAGGAAATTCTTCACTCTGATTCTCCCCCATATCCTCATCTGAATACTTTAACAACTTGTGAATTTTCTCCAGTTCTGCCTGTGACCTTGCCGCTTTATCCTCCGAATCTTTCATCCTTTCCTTTAAGACTGCTATCTTGCTTTCCAACGCACTGTTCCTTTCAGATAACCCAGCTATGTTGTTTTGCGCTTCACAGTATGCACTTTGCCCATTCTCTAATTCCTGTCTCAGTCTGACCACCTGATCAGATAAATGTCTGATTTTTTCCTGCAAATCCCCAATTTCAAGATCTTTTGTACTCTTTTCCGTTTTCTTTTCCGAAATCTCGCTGATACTCTCTTTCTGCTTTTGTTTTTGTTTCTCTTTTTCTTTTAAAAGCAAAGCTGCCTCTTCCACCAACGCCATGTATTCCTCTGAACAGGAGTTTCCTGTCACTCTGAAAAAAAGCGGCACATTCCCGTCAAACACACTTTTCAATATCGTCTTGATCAGCGCTTTTTGAGGAGATTCCCCTTTCATTTCCAGTTCTTCCTGATACTCTTTAATCTCCTGTCTCCAGACACTGAGGTACTTATTGATAAAGGATGAAACAAATCTTTTTGTACTATTTTTGATGACAAGCTGTATCGCCATTTCATCCGGCAAAGAAGTGGCTCTGATGCCCGGGCGGATTTTAGCGTATTCCTGAGGATAGTGTTGAAAATATGCCCGTATTGCCTTTGGCGTAATCTTTCGACAAATATAATCTATTTCCTGAACCGAGAGATCCGCTGTGATTATTTCATTCTTTACAAAAGCTTTCTGCAGGCGGTCTTCATTTTGCCTTTTCCCAGAATCATTTTTCCCCGTCTCTACATCCTTTTTTAAAGCATCTTCCTTATTTTCTGCCTCTCTCATCTATAAAATCCTTTCTTGCAGTAAAAGCTGTACAATACATTTAAAAGACCAATGGGTATTCTCGCATTTTCAATTCGTTTCCTGACTTCCTCCACTATCTTTTCATTTCCTGTTCTTTTACATTCCAACAACACATATTCTACCCAATAAGGAACCGGAACCCACGCTCCGCCATGACACGCTCTGATCCCGTCCACTGTCAGAACTGTTTGCAAATATTCTGTTTTATCGACATTTTCTGCCTCAACATGGAAGAAAATTCCATCCTCCGCCACAAAGAAAATCTCTTGCGAATTGTACTGCCCTGGAACAGACAATCGTTGTTCCCGAACTGTCACATGCCGAAAAGTCATATCTCGACAGCCAATATATAAATCCATTCTTGCATTGGCATTTAAGGAAAAAGGAGCTGCAAGGACTTCCCGCGTCAAATCTTTCCATTCTATCAGATTCCCGTTTTCTTCCTCTATAGAATAATCATATTGAAACCTCGGACGGACAATCTCTTTGGCCTGAAACGAGACCTCCCTCCCTACGTACTTTCTGTCCACCGATAATATCATTTCCCGCAAATCAACAGAAAAACTCACTGTATAAGAGCCGCTTTCTCCCTTTCCTACAGCCATGGAGGAAACTTCCGTTCCATCATATCTATATACATTGGGAACATCATTCCCACTGGATACCGCACAGAACATTTTAGAACGACCCAGGACCGGTATCATTGCTCCCTGCTCTGTCACCGGCGGCCACAGAGGAATCAATTCCGGCGATGTCTGCAACAGCCAGACACCAAATTCTTTTTGTAAATAATTTTCCACATATCGATACCTGTTTATATTTTCTATGGAAACACAAATTGTGATTAAATAGACCTGATAGACTTCTTTACTCAAAGATATGGTTCCAAGTTTTTTCCACAAAATCTCTTGAGGCGGCACAAAACATCTGGCAATTACATAATATTGTCGGTCTGGTGAGACAGTATCTCCCCTTCTGATTTTTTTCCCCTCAGTCTCACCATATGCAAAAATCGCGCCTCCGCAGCTAAAACCATCTGCATAGTCAGACCAGTTTTTTTGAATTTCCAACGCTTTTTCCTTTGGAAATATTGTCACAACATAATTTTCTCCCGTTTTGGGAACAAAATTGACAGGAACCAGAGTAACGCTGTCTTCTAAAAAGTTTCCCGCATCCACAGTGATTGTCTTTTGATCCCCTGCTCCTGCCACACAAACTTTAATCTGCTGACGATGCGCTTTTAAAAGCAGTTGTTCGTTCAATGCCGGAAACCCTATATTCAGGCAAAATTGGCTGTCTGCCCAGACTGTAAGATAAACCGGAAGTCCAACCCGCTCATACAAATTTAGTTTCAAGTTCCCATCTACCCGCTTATCGCATTTTGGACTCAGTTCTGTCTTGCTATAATGAGAAAACTTATCCGGCTGCGAGCCTCCCCGGGAACGCCAAAATACCGGCTCCCCACATTCCGGACAAAAAAAGCGCGCATGTTTTTGAGGAATATATTTACCATAAAATATGTCTGCACGGACTTCTTTTTCTGAACCTGTTTCATATCGATCGATAGCATATTTCATAATTCTATTCTAAGCCTTTTTTTCATATTTCTAACCATTTCTGACGTTTGCTGCCTAATTACATTTTTCTCATATTCCAGTATACTTGAGAGTTGAAAGTTCTATCAAAAAAATAACTCTTCCATATGGATTTAT
>ERZ778517.577-NODE-577-length-37889-cov-6.947878_pt1 | contig 37889 bp, 32 predicted proteins | sample MGYA00510341_ERZ778517 | MGnify/ENA primary metagenome ERZ778517 (study PRJEB29527, sample SAMN07138964) | mouse gut metagenome | material: feces | host: mouse | place: China:Nanjing | collected 2016-01-25 ...
GATTTTTTTTAGGGTCTTTTTTGTGGTCAGTCAAACTCAGTTTGCTTACATGATAGCAAAGCACAATTACTTTTTTTATTAAATTCATGGTCTTTTTTGTGGTCACCTCAAAATAGTATCCTTTATAAATCAGGCTTTTTGCCACTTTTCGCAGAACAGGAAAGTCTGCGAAATATTCCAAAAAAAATCTTATACAATTTTTCTATATAATATATCAAATAGCGAAGGCAATTTGTGAAAAATGACAAACCGTCTGGATGGGTAGAAGAAATGTCCACTGACAACACCATAACGAAAACAGTCTGGCAGTATAGCGAACCGTTGCCGGAGGAGACAATGGAGTTTCTAAAAGGCATTGCCCTTGATTGCTGCAAGGTCAAAAATTATGTTTACAGAAAGTATTCAGGAATCAGAAATCTGGACAACCTGACACCGGTTTACGGCATTCTGAATGAGATGCGCCATTGCGGGCTGCGTGAGCAGTTAAACCTTCCGGCGGTATATTATGAGCTTGCCATAGCGGATGCCGTCACCAACATTAAATGCAGCTGGGGCACCGTGAAGAATAAGGTTGGCGAGTGCGTCTCGGCAAATGAGAATCTGAGTGATGATGACCGGAAATATTTGCGGACGGTCTTAAAGATGGGCGGCGTGTACGCTGCTATTTTAAATCGTCAGGAATACGAGATGCCGCGAAATGCAGCGGGACTTGATATTGACGTAAAACGGCTGAACAATCTGCTGTGCAGGCTGACAAGAAGATACCTGACACAGCCCAGGACAGAACGCGCGGATTCGTTCCGCATCTCGCCCAACGGATATTCCTATAAGGATGGCGCGATGCGCATTGTCTGCAGGATTCCGAGAAAGAGAATCTCCATTCCGCTAAAAGACAACCGTACCTTTGACAGGCAGATTCAGGTGCACATCCGGCAGAATGATGTCATGCTTGCCGTGCCGTTTGAGTCCAGGGTAAAAAAACATGAGGATTACGCAGGCACGATTTATGTCCATATTGGCAGTCAGAATATGTTTACACTTTCAAATGGCCACATATACGGACCGGCGCTGGAAGATTTGACAAATCCGGAAACGGAGCGTCTTGCAAGGAAAAACCGTGAACGCCGCAGGATGTACAATGCTTATGCGCAGAGCACTGAAAGCGGAAATGTGCATAAGGCAGAAAAGATAGCAGCCAACAACCTTGGAAAGTCCAAGTATGACAGGCAGAAAGAAAAGGAAAAGCTCCGGACGACAACCTTTATCAACGCTGAAATCAACAGGATGATTAGGGAGGAAAAGCCTGCCCGGATTGTGGTAACGAAGCTGGTTACCAGAAACAGGACAAAAATATATGCGAAATCTGCCAACAGAAAGCTGACCCGCAATTTTCACGGATATATCAGGCAAAGGCTGGCATATAAGTGCAGTGTCCACTCAATTGAATTTGTTGAGATTCACGCAGGCGGAACTGGCAATATCTGTTCTGCGTGCGGTGCGGAGGGAAAAAGGCAGGGAAGGGAATTTGTGTGTGAAGGCTGCGGGCTGCATACCACAACAGCCTTGAATATGGCAAAAAATATACAGCAGAAGTGTGAGCGGGCGACACTGGATAAAAAACAGGATTAAGGATGGGTGACATGTATCAGTCTGGGAATAAATGATCGGATGATGATTTTACCGCAAAGCGGATTGCAGACGGAGTACATTGACATAGAGGATCCGGCGAGCCGGATTGCTGCATCATTGCGTGCAGGGGAGCAAAAAGTCGGCATTGGCTAAGCTGTCATGTCGGGTTACGACATGGCGCTTTCGGGTATGCCAGGACCGCAGCTTATGCGGAGCGAAGTTAAATTTTGCGCAAGCGCAAAATTGACAGACAGAGATGTCCCGATAATGCGTATGATAATAAAACGAAAAGTTTTACTAATGTCTGCAAAAAAACTTAGACAAAGAAAAACTAAATTTCGTTTAAAAGAACGGCAAGCCGTTCTTTGCGATAATGGAATTAAAATAACTGATTGAGGGAGACTATGAGAAGGGCACAGAAGCAGCAGGCAGAAGAACTGCTCAGGCAGATGGAAGAGGCGCAGGAGCAGATAAAAAAGTTCATAGAACAGGGCAGGACTCTTTCGGCAGCAGAGCTTTTGGAGGAGTGCCAGAACGGTGGGATTACGATAGGGACGCTCATTGAGAAAACAGAGGGCGACGGGCATCCTGCCGTATTATTGTTGGAGGAATACTGTGAACTGGCATATCAGTTTCATGAGAAACTGGTAAATGGCAGTGACAGAGAAATTAATAGCAATAAAATATCCAAGTTATTGAGACAGAAGCTAATCAAGGTGGAAAACAGCCTGAAAAATGACATACATGTCAGGATTGAAGCAGTGTTCCTGCCATACAAGGCGAGTATGTGGGATAGCCTGGAAAGTGTCTGGAAAGCTGCGGATGCGGATGAATATTGTGACACATATGTCATTCCGATTCCATATTATGACAAAAATCCAGACGGAAGTTTTCAAAAGATGCATGATGAAAGCAGTCAGTACCCGGCGTATGTTCCTGTCACAAAATACGATACATTTGATTTCGGGGAACATCGCCCGGATATGGTTTTTATACATAATCCTTATGATAATGCAAATTTTGTCACGAGCGTACATCCATTTTTCTACTCGGAAAACCTAAAAAAATTTACGGACTGTCTCGTCTACATTCCATACTATGCAACGACGGGGGGAATGGCGGATGGGCAGTCGCTATGTCCGGCATACCTGAATGCCGACTACATTGTCATCCAGTCTCAAAAGTACCGGAAGTTTTTTGACAGCCGGATACCGGATGATAAGTTTCTTGCTTTGGGCTCACCTAAATTTGACAGCGTCATACACAAATGCCAGAATCCGCCGGAGCTGCCTCCTGAATGGAAAGACAAAATGACAGGCAGAAAAATATATTTTTATAATACAAGCATTGGGGGGATGCTGGCAAATACAGATGGGTTTCTTCAGAAAATGCGGTATGTGTTTGATACCTTCAGGGGAAGGGATGATGTCTGTCTTTTATGGCGTCCGCACCCGCTCATGGATTCATCCTTTGATTCCATGCGGCGGCAGTACAAAGCACAGTATGACGCACTGAAAAGGGAGTATGCCGCGCACAATATAGGGATTCTGGATGAGACGCCTGACATAGAAAACGCGATAGCGTTATCAGATGCGTATATTGGTGATTCCGCGACAAGTGTCACATCACTGTTCGGGGCTGCCGGAAAACCGCTTTTTATTCTGAACAATCATATCAATACGCTGCCGGAAAAGGACGACTGGCGCGGCGAGTGGCTGCTTCCCCAGTTTGACATATGGGGAAATGATAAATACATGGTCACAAAAAATAACCAGCTGTGGATATCTGAGAATTGTGACTACCATTACAAATTTTATATGGATCTGGGAGACGGGTATTCCGGTGGGGAATATTACCTGATTGCAGTGGAAATTGGAAGCCGGGTATATGTGCTGCCACGGAATGCAAGACATCTTCTGGTGATAGAGAACCAAAAGCTGCGCAGGATTGATTTTCGGGAAGATTACACCAGGGCAGGCGCGTTCTATGACTGCTACTACAACCAAAAGTATATTTTCCTGCTTCCGTACCGGTACCCGCATCTGGTCAGGTTTGACGTGGAGACAGAGCAGGTTTCTTATCTGACAGGAATCGACCAGTTTCATGTGCGGAATATCAATGGCGAATGGAGCAGGGGCGGCGTGGCGCCGTATGGGAACGAGCTTGCCTTTGCCTCGCCGGCGGACAATCAGTTTTTGTTTGTGGATATGGATACACTGCGGGTGAGGACACTCGCGTGCAATACAAAGCGCTATACCGGAACATTTATGATGGTGCCGGAACATGATAACCTGTGGCTTTTGCCGATGAGGGGAACGACTGTGACATGCTGGAATCCTGAAACCGGCGATGTGGCTGCGTACAGCGGCGTCCCGCAGGATTTTCGGTCAGTGAGATGGCCGGAAGAAATCGAGTGTGATGAAAAGCCGTTTGGCAATATCTCGTTTTCGTATGAGGGCGGAAAAGAAACAATAGTGTTATCACCGAGCTGGGGCAACATGTATTTGTCCCTTGACAGGGATTCCGGAACGATGGAAGAATGGAAAATTCCGATTGCGAGTGCAAAACGCGGAAAGAACGGATATTTTGTGTCGACATACATGGGATGCTTTGCCGATATGTATGCAGCGCAGGGGAAAGCGCATCATCTGATGTGGAATGACCCGGACCGGAAGCTCTATGATGTCAATATAGACACAAAGGAATATAAGGAAATCAGCATTGAAATGGATTATGATGATTTGAGGGCACATATGCCGGGCTTTGCGGAAGTGTCTGAGTGGATGCAGTACTGTCTGAATGAAAGTGCGTTTCAGACGCTAAGGGATTTTATCGGGAACAGGATAACGAGAAACCAGTTTGACAGGGAAAGACAGGCAGAGATATTTGGAAAAATAAACGCAAACACGGACGGAACATGTGGCAGAACGGTCTACCACACGGTGAAAAAGAGATTGCAGGAGCGTTTTTATGATTAAGGTAATAACATATGGAACATTTGACCTTCTTCATGAAGGGCATTACAGGCTGCTGCAGAGGGCAAAGGCGCTTGGGGATTATCTGATTGTCGGTGTAACGACGGAAAAGTATGACATGGAAAGAGGAAAGCTCAATGTAGTGGATTCGCTTATGACGCGCATTGAAAATGTGAAAAAGACCGGGTTTGTGGACGAGGTCATTATTGAAGAGACAAGCGGCCAGAAAATAAGCGATGTGCAGAAATACCATGTGGACATTTTTACAGTTGGTTCTGACTGGGCGGGCGTCTTTGACTATATGACCGATTATTGCAAGGTTGTTTACCTTGAACGCACCAAAAATATATCCAGCACGATGCTGCGGGAGAAGAACAGACGGATTCAGAAAATTGGCGTGATTGGGACAGGCAGAATCGCTGAACGGTTTATGCCGGAGGCGAAGCTTGTGAGCGGAATCAGTACGCAGGGTGTGTATAATCCACACCTTGATAGCGGCAGAGCGTTTGCACAGAAGTGGGAGATTGCTTCCTACGCAGAAATAGAATCATTTTACGAAGACGTTGATGCCGTCTATGTGGCGTCGCCCCACCAGACACATTATGACTACATTATGGAGGCGCTTGCACATGGAAAGCATGTCCTGTGTGAAAAACCAATGGTGTTGAAAAGGCAGCAGGCAGAGGATGTCTATGCATATGCGAAAGCGCACCAGCTGATACTGTTTGAAGGAATAAAAACGGCTTACTGTCCGGGATTTGAGAAGCTGCTCGGCATTGCTTGCAGTGGAACCATCGGGCATATCCGATATATTGACGCCTGTTTCACAAAGCTTGAGGGAAAGGACAAGCGGGAACTGACGGACAAAAAATATGGGGGAAGCTTTACGGAGCTTGGAAGCTACTGCCTGCTTCCCATCATAAAATTATTCGGAACAGATTACAATGACATTCATTTTGATACCATACAGGATGAGAATGGGCTGGATGTCTTTACCAGGGCTTCCCTGACTTTTCCGAGGGGAATCGCGACCGCTGTGTGCGGTCTGGGCGTGAAGTCGGAAGGACGTCTGCTGATAGCAGGGACAAAGGGATATATCGTGGCGGAGGCGCCGTGGTGGAAGACAACTTACTTTGAAGTCCATTATGAGAATCCAGGCCAGGTCGAGAAGTATTCAGAACGTTTTCTGGGAGACGGGCTCCGTTATGAGATCAAAGATTTTCTGAATATGATGAATGGAAATGACAGGAGTGCATTTAAGCTGACAAGGAGCGAGTCCATTGCAGCTGCGGATATTATGGAGAAATTCATGGAATATGAGAACAGGATTTGAAGCGGCTAAAAAGTATGCAGAAGTTTGGCTATTACATGGGGGTTGACATGAAACTATGGGCACACAGGGGATGCAGCCAGAGATATCCCGAGAATACGCTGCTTGCATTTGAAAAAGCGGCAGCGATAAGGAATCTGACAGGAATCGAGCTGGACATTCAGCTCACAAAAGATGGGGAGCTGGTTGTCATCCACGATGAACGAGTGGACAGAACCACGGAGGGATTTGGCTTTGTAAAGGACTATACACTGACACAGATCAAGCGGCTTCACATCTGGGCAGGTGACAGCCCGAGCCAGCAGATACCTACAATCGGGGAGGTGTTTGATTTGCTGGAAAACCGATTGCAGTCAGGATTGAAACTGAATATTGAGTTAAAAAATTCGCTCTGCCCATATGATGGCATGGAAGAAAAAATTGTTGAACTGGTTCATGTGCGCGGACTTGAGAAAGCAGTCGTGTATTCTTCTTTTCATGCAGGATCCCTGGAAAAGCTGAAAACACTTGACGCAGATGCGGCGCTTGGAATATTGGACAGCAAGGCTTCCGATTGCTTATATAAAATAAAAGGAGGATGCGGCGCGAAGGCGCTCCATCCTTTCTGGAAGGATATCGACCTTTCAGCAGAACAGCTGCAGGCATACACGGTGCGTGCATGGATGGGCGGGCATCTGTATCCGGAAAAGCCGACAGGCACAAGACTGAATCTGGGAGCGCTTGAGGCACAGGGAATCACGGATTTGATACTGAATGAGCCGGAAGCATATCTGGAATAGAATGAAAGGCTATTGGACATTGACAATTTCATACTTATATCAGGAATTTTGCGTTGATGTAATACCGCTTTGCTTGCTAAAATGCCATTTTCATGATAAGATGAAGAAAAGTGAAAAGGAGGATTTGTATGCAGGCAGGAAACCACGAACGAATTCGGGATGAAAAGATTAATGGGGAAATATTTGACATGTCCCCGGCGCCAAATTTTCGTCATAGTGCCATAACAAATAATATAAATTGTGCTATTAAGGCAGGATTAAAGGGCAGTCTGTGTATGGTATTTATGGAAAACATAGACTACAAGTATTCTAAGGAAAGTGATGACTATCTTGAGCCGGACATCATTATCTGTTGCGACAGAAACATGATAAAGGGAAACTCCTACTATGGCACGCCTAAATTTGTGGCAGAAACATTAAGTCCCTCCACGGCAAAGCGTGACAGGGGAATCAAGAAGGATATCTACGAGAAAAGCGGCGTGGAGGAGTACTGGATTGTATCGCCTATTGAAAAGGCTGTTGAAATTTATTATCTTCGGGATGGAAAATATGAGATTGAAGAGTCTTACATTCTGGATGACGATGAGACAAGTGAGGATTACAATCTCAGGCAGGAGATCACACTGCGGGCATTTCCGATTACGATGACACTTGAGGACATATTTGCATTTTAACGGACTGTGGCCGCCGTGCGTATACTATGGGTGGCGACGGATATTGATTTTGCATATAGAAAATAAAGGACTGATATAAGTATGAAAGCGGTTAAATACTTATGTCAGTTTTTTTATGCGCAGCCCCATGCAGGGGAAATGTGCCGCTGAAGCGGCGCATGGGGCGCGCAGCGAGTAGGGAAAGTCTTCCCTGCTCGATTGCACATGGGCGTCCAGATGAAATATGTCGGCAAGCTGACGGACGCCCTGCTCGATTGTACATGGCAAAAGGAGATTGGACATGGAAAAGTATATCAGTATGAACTCCCGGCAGTATTTTGCATTCAATATATGGAGCATACAGTCGGCAAAAGCAGTGATTGACGCGGCGGCACAGGAAAGACAGAATGTCATTCTTCAGACTTCCATGAAAGCATTTGCAGCGCTCGATAAAGAAGAACTGGCAGCATTTGTGGAACATTATGGAAAAAGGAAAAACGTCAGGGCATACCTTCATCTGGACCATTGCAGAAAATTAGAATATATCCGTCAGGCAGCGGAATCTGGCTGGGACTCCGTAATGATAGATGCTTCCGATAGGACAATTGAAGAAAACATTCGAATCACGAACGAAGTGGCTGATATGGTCAGGGGAAAAGGAATACTGGTTGAGGCGGAGGTGGGACAGATATGCGGTCAGGAGGATGGGCAGCAGTCCGTTGCGGCGGGTCTGGCAAAAATGGAAGATATTAAAATGTTTATAGAAGGTACAGACGTTGACATGTTTGCGGCGGCAGTCGGAACAGTACATGGGTTATACAAAGGAACGCCCCGGATTCGCTTTGACATGATAAGCGAAATTGCAGGGATTACCAATATTCCCTTCGTCGTGCATGGGGGAACCGGGCTTACAGATGAAATGTTATTACAGCTTTTGGCACATGACAATGTGAAGAAAATAAATGTTTCTACAGATGTAAAGCTTGCATACAGACGTGGTATAACAACCTGTATGCGCATGGGAAAAATGGACAAAGAGGGATTTAATCCGCTAGAGGTAGAGCAGTCAATCCACGATTCGATACGGGATATGGCAGCAGGAAAGATGAGACTGACAGGAAGGACTGACAAAGGTGAAGACAATACTTGTACTGAATATGGGAATGAAGAGCATACGAAGTATTCTGTTTGACGCCAAAGGCAATAAGCTTGCGTCGGCAGCCATGCCGATTGAGACATCGCTGAAAGGGGAGACAGTGACCCAGCTTCCGTCCGAGTGGTGGGAGAAGGCATGTCATGTGGTAAGGGAGACTGTGGCAGACGCAGGAAATTCACCAATAGATTATCTTACCGTGACATCCTCATCTTCATGTCTTGTATGTGTGGATGAGAAATGCGAAGCCCTTATGCCCTGTATGATGGTTTCTGACAAGCGGGCAAAGGAGGAAAGCAGATCTATCGAAAGCCTTGCCGGATTCAGGGAGGTAAAATGGCGGACAGGACTGAATATGGACGCCTCCTTGATGCTCCCGAAAGCATTGTGGGTTAAGAACCACGAAAGCGGAATATTCGGGAAAACATACAAGCTGCTGTCACCAAATGACTATCTTATAGCCAAACTGACAGGAAATTATGTGACAGACTATATGAATGCCCATAAATGGCACTATGACACAGAAAGACATCAGTACCCGACAGGGCTGCTGCATGAAATCGGAATTGCAGAGTCATTGCTTCCAGAAGTGGCTGCCCCTGGGAAATGCATAGGAAATATAGGAAAAAGTGCGTCAGTCCAGACCGGGCTTACATGTGACACAAGTGTCATTATATCCACCTATGATGCCATATGCTCCTTTGTGGGAAGCGGCGTCGTGAATGAGGGGGAGGCAAGTGATGTGTCGGGAACGGTTACCGTGTTTCGGGCTGCGGCATCAAAAAAGGTGGACATCACAGAAAATAAGATACAGCAGATTCCTTATTATGAGGGAGGAATTCACATTGTGGGCGGCTCGAACAATATGGGCGGCGGGCTGATCGAGTGGGTAAAGCAATGCTATTACCAGAATGAAAATCTTCCCTATGAACGGATGGAAAAGGATGCAGGCGAGGCATCCCTTGGCGCGGGCGGGCTTATTTTCCTGCCATATCTGCTCGGGGAACGTGCTCCCCTATGGGACAGTGATGCCAGGGGCGTTTTTTTCGGTCTGGAACGGATGCACACAAGAAAGGAAATGACACGTGCGGTTTTTGAAAGCGCTGGATTTATAGACCTTGACATGATTGCGGCAATCGAGGAGACAGGGATTGCGGTCAACACGATTCGCCTGTCCGGAGGACTTGCAAGAATCAACCTGATTTCCCAGATAAAAGCCGATATCACCGGAAGAACCATACAGGTGCTTTCCGAGTTTGAGACAACAGCAACCGGCGCCGCGATGATGGCACTGTATGGACAAGGAGTCTATGCAACACTGGACGAAGCGGCAGAAAATTTTGTCAGCGTGCGTATGGTCATATGCCCGGACAGGAAAAACCATGAAAAATATAAAGCGCTTTACCAGCTGTATAAGGAAACCTACCACACACTAAGGCCGTTATTTCAAAAAAGAATTGCCATCACAGAAAGACTTTACAGTAAAAAGAGAATTAAGATAGAGAATCTATAGGAGTATGCAATGAAACCATATCAGTTAAATATTCCTACAAAAATATATTTTGGCAGGGACATATGGGAAAGGACGTTAAAAGAGGCGGAACCGTTATTAGACGGAAATCTCATGCTTGTGACAACAGGACGTTCCCTGACACGGATAGGATATGTTGAACAATTAAAAAAACAACTGTCAGCGTGTGCAAGGGTAAAAACGATTACTGTGTTTGACAAGGTCAGCGCAAACCCAAGGCTGTCAGAAGCCCGGGAAGGTATCAGGCTTGCGAGAGAAAGCGGCGCGGATGTGGTGGTCGGATTTGGCGGAGGCAGCGCAATGGACATGGCAAAGGCTGTTGCGGCGGGGGCAGATGTCAGTGCGGATATCGACGAATATTTTTATACCGGGAAGGAACCGATGGACAACGTACTGCCCATCATTGCAATTCCAACAACAGCAGGAACAGGCAGCGAGCTGAGCAAGGCATCCATCCTCACAGATGATGTGCGCAGAATCAAAAGTGGAATCAGGGGAGCAGGATTATATCCGAAGGTGGCAATTGTCGATTCCATTTTTACAGAATCCGTCCCTTGTCATATCACGATGGAGACAGGGTTTGACGTGTTTGCACATGCCATGGAGAGTTATCTGTCGAAAGCCGCATCACCATTTACACAGATGCAGTCAGTATATGCAGCACAGATTGTGGGTAGAATGCTGCCGCGGCTGGCAGTGGATATACAGGACACCGAGGCAAGAAAATATATGAGCTATGCCAGCATGATGATGGGAATCAATCTGGGAAATGCCAGTACGGGACTGCCGCACAGGCTCCAGTATCCGCTCGGGGCTGTTACGGACACGAGCCATGGGAAAGGGCTGGCGGCATTATATCCGGCGTGGGTTTACTATGAATACCTGTACAGCGAAAAAAATACAGAAAAACTGATGGGCATGTTAATGGGAAAAGATATCTGCGGAAGGGAAGAATGTACAAATGCAATGCATACGTTTATCGCATCATTAAGATTGCCGGTATCCCTCCGGGAGTTTGGCATAAACGAGGAACAGATGGATGCTATGGCAGCGTCCGTGTCAGGAAACATCTTCAATGACCCAGCCGCCCAGGAACCTGACATTATCAGAAAAATATATCACAAGGCATGGGAGGGACAGGAATGCAGGCAATCATGATGGCAGCAGGAAAAGGCAGCAGACTCGGAAGCCTGACAGGGGGAAAACCAAAAGCATTTGCCCAAATCAATGGAAAAAGGCTGATTGATTATAACTTAAGACTTCTTGAAACCTATCAAGTGGATGAAATTATTATTGTAACTGGCTACCAGTGTGAGGCATTTGAGAAACTGGCAGCAGACGACAAAAGGATAAAAACAGTATACAATCCGTTTTATGAAATGATGAACGTACTGGGTTCCTTTTATATGGGGATGCATCTGCTGCATGATGACTTCATTTACCTGCATGCAGATACGATATGTGAACCGCGTATATTTGAGCAGCTGGTGAAAATGGAGGCGGATGTTACCCTGCCGGTTGACTGCAAGGCGTGTGACGACGAGGCGATGAAAGTCCGGAGCGAGGACGGAAAAATCGTGCAGATTACAAAAAATATGCCGAATGAACTGGCAGACGGCGAATTTATAGGAATGGCTTCCTTTCGAAGAAGCGTCATTCCTGCACTTTGTGAAAAGACAAAGCACCTGCTTATGGAAAAGGAATTCGCGGCGTATTTTGAGAGTGCCATACAGCGACTGATAGACGAGACGGAATTTGGCATAAAGGAAGTGCCCACAGACGGGGCATTCTGGGCTGAAATTGATTTTATGGAAGACTATGAAAACGCCGTAAAAAAGATACCAAAAAGCCTGACAGGATTATTTGTGTAAAGGAATGTATGGGGATGAGGGATAAACGGAAAAGAAATCTGACAGAAAAAGCTTATATTTTTAAAAGGACAATCCAGGCGTTTGCCCACAGTCTTGCATACCAGGCGTGCCGCATCTTTCCGGTTGACGAAAGAAAGGTTGTCATGTGGACGTTTGAGGGCAATGGCGGTTATGGATGCAGTCCGAAATATGTCGCGGAGGAGCTGCTTGAGCGAAACAGAAAGACAGATACAGATTACAGGATTATATGGCTTGTCAATGATACGCATAAGGAATTTCCAGAAGAGATTACAAAGGTGAAAAGTACCTTGTGGAGCAGGGCATACCATCTGTCAACTGCCGGAACGTGGTTGAGCAATACAAGAACCTTTTATGGCACAAAAAAAAGGAAAGGGCAGTGCTACATCCAGACATGGCATGCAACAATCTGCATCAAGCCAATTGGGTTATACCGCGGAGCATTGTTTCCTGAAATGGCGCGTATTGTCAGTGCATATGATTCCGGGATGATTGACTATGTGCTGTCCGGTTCAAAATGGTGCGACCATATGTACCGGAAGGGACTGCTGTATCGTGGCAGAATTATAAAGACAGGTACACCGCGCTGCGACGTGTTATTAAATCAAAGGAAAGAAAAGTATGCACAGATAAGGAAAGAGTACCATATCCCTGACGAAGCGCGGATTATGCTTTACGCCCCGACGTTCCGTGGGGGCAGCCAGAATACAAAGCGTACAGTCAGCACGGACGAAGTGACCATTGACTTTGGGCGGCTGACCAGTGTGCTGGAAAAAAGGTTCGGAGGTACATGGTACGTGCTTTTAAGGCTCCATCCGCAGCTTGCCGCGAAGATGGAGAAGCTTCAGACACATCAGGCATCGGGCAGGCTGACAGATGTCAGCCAGAGACCGGACATGAATGAATTAATTGCTGCATCAGACGCGTTTCTGACGGATTATTCAAGTGCTGTTTTTGAGGCAAATATCATAGGAATCCCATCATTTATCTACGCGGATGACTTGCAGGAGTACATAGCAGACAGAGGAGACTTGTTTTTTGATATGTACAAGCTCCCATTTCCGGTCGCACAAAATAATGACGAGCTGATGAACTGCATCGAGCAGTTTGACGAGAAAGCATATTATCAGAAAACAAAAGATTTTATGCGGGAAACCAGAATTTTTGAGGACGGCAGGGCAAGTAAGAGAGTCGTTGATTTGATTGAGCGGGAGAGACGCGAGAAAAATAGGGATGCGCAATGAATGATACATACATAAATGAACTGATAAAAAAATTGGAACAGACAAAGGTTTATATTGAAACAAAAACAGAGCTTGCATATGACGTCGGAATGCAGGAACTGGTCACGTGCTTTACAAGGCACAAACAGGAAAAATCGCAGATATTTTTCATTGGAAACGGCGGCAGTTCGGCAATTGCAAGCCACATGACTGCCGACTTTATGAAGAATGGCGGCATGAGGACGTACAGCTTGTATGATAATGCGGTAACGACCTGCATGGGAAATGACTACGGATATGCGTATGTATTTTCCCGACCGCTTGCGTTCCTCGGACAGGAAAATGATTTGCTTGTTGCAATCAGCAGTTCCGGCAACTCGCAGAATATTGTAAACGCAATCCATGTGGCGCAGAAAAAAAGGATGGAAATCATTACGCTGACTGGTTTTCATCCGGATAACCAGTCGAAGCAGCTGGGGGATTTCAACGTATATGTGCCATCAGAAAAATATGGAATTGTGGAATCCATACATAATCTAATGCTGCAGCAGGCAGTGGACTTGATTATGGAGAGGGACGGTGTGTCGTTGTAAGATGGGATATGGCTTGATGCGTGTAACAAGAAGCCGAAGACGGAATTGTTACACGCCGGAAAAATGGAGGAATGATAATGGTTTCATTAGTGACAGGCGGGTGTGGGTTTATTGGTTCCCATATGGTGGACAGGCTTCTGGCAGAGGGGCATGAAGTGAGGGTCATTGATAACTGGACAACAGGACGGCCGGAAAACCTTGCGCACCAGAGTGATAATAAAAACCTTACAGTTTACCATATGGATATCAGAAATAAAGAAGAAATAGAGCCGGTATTTCAGGGGGTGGACTACATTTTCCACTTTGCGGCGCTGGCAGATATTGTGCCTTCCATACAGAGACCTTACGACTATTATTCATCCAATGTGCTTGGAACCTTCAACGTCGTGGAATGTGCCAGAAATGCCGGAATAAAAAAGCTTGTATATGCAGCATCGTCGTCCTGTTATGGTATTCCCGATGAGTATCCAACAAAAGAAACGGCACAAATCAGACCGCAGTATCCGTATGCCCTGACAAAACGGCTTGGTGAGGAAACGGTGCTCCACTGGGGACAGGTATATGGATTGCCGGTAGTGACGCTCAGACTATTTAATGTTTATGGTACGAGGTCAAGAACTTCTGGAACCTATGGGGCGGTGTTTGGCGTGTTCCTTGCACAGAAGCTTGCAGGAAAACCGTTTACCGTTGTGGGTGATGGGAATCAGACAAGGGATTTCACGTATGTCACGGATATTGCCGACGCATTTTATACGGCGGCAATGTCGGATGTGGTTCAGGATACATTTAATGTGGGAAGCGGCGGAACCTATTCGGTAAACAGGCTGTGCGAGCTGCTTGGCGGGGAAATCACACACATTCCAAAGAGACCGGGAGAACCCGACTGTACTTTTGCTGATACCACAAAAATAGAGCAGATACTGGGATGGAAAGCGAAAGTCACCTTTGAGGAGGGCGTGCAGAAGGTGCTGGAAAATATTGACTACTGGCGGGAAGCGCCTGTATGGACACCAGACAGTATCACGGACGCGACGCAGGACTGGTTTAAGTACCTTGGAAATGGTACACCATCATAATCTGACAAAGGAACAGGCTTGTATTATGGGAAAAATAGTTGATAAGGCGAAATTCAGGGAAGAGATAAGACCGAAACTGAAAAAAGAAGGAAAGACCATCGCGCTCTGCCATGGTGTGTTTGACTTAGTACATCCGGGACATATCATACATTTGCGGCAGGCAAAACAGATGGCGGATATCCTTGTCGTTTCCATCACGGCGGCAGAGTTTGTGCGGAAAGGACCGGGAAGACCATACTTTAGTGACGAGATGCGTCTGAAGGTGCTCGAAGCGCTGGAATGCATCGATTATGTGATGCTTTCGGAAGGCTATACAGTGGACGATATTGTGGAAAATGTGGAGCCGGATTTCTATGTCAAGGGTGAGGAGTATGCGTGCGAAAGTGATGATGTCACGGGAAAAATAACTGCCGAGCGGGAGCTTGTGGAGCAGCATGGCGGGAAAGTGGCATACACCACGGGGCAGGTATTCAGCTCTACCAGACTCATTAATACAGCATTAGCGGCGCTTCCTGATGACGTCGTGGTGTACATGCGGAATTTTATAGCAGAATATTCCATGACAGACATCAAAAAATATGCCCAGAAGGCAGAAAAACTCAAGGTACTTGTTGTAGGCGATGTGATAATTGACAGATATACATACTGCGAAGTGCAGGGACTGATGAGCAAGGATACAGGGTATTCGTCGCGGCTGGATTATTCGGAGGAGTATCTTGGCGGGGCGGTGGCAGTTGCAAGGCACTTAAGCAGTTTTACAGAAAATGTGACACTCATGTCAATTGTGGGGAACGAGGAGGACATACGTCTCAAGTTTCTTGACGAGACTGCGGATAAAATGCGGTTAAAGCTTACATACAGCACCAATTTCCCGACAATTGTCAAGCACCGTTACCTCACAAGAAATGCGAAACGTGAAGAGTACAGGAAGATATTTTCTGTCAACAATATTCCCGATCCGGCAGTGTATGAGGAGGAGACAAGAGAGGAATTTTACAAAGGACTTGCAGAAAAAATAGATGAGTTTGATGTCGTGTTCCTCTGCGATTTCGGGCATGGACTGATTGATGCAAAAGTAAAAGAACTCATACAGGAGAAGGCGAAGTTTCTCGTGCTGAACTGTCAGACAAATTCGACAAATTACGGATTGAATATTATCACGAAATACAGCAGGGCAGATGCGTTTACGCTGGACCAGAAAGAATTAAAACTTGCCTATCCGGCAGATATGGCGGATGAGAACACGGCATTGTCAGAGCTAAGCACGCATCTCGGGTGCGGGGGATGGCTCACAAGAGGCTCGGACGGGGCATATGGCATTGATGATGGGCAGATTTATGCGTGTCCTGCATTCACCCTGACGGTTAAAGATACCGTGGGGGCCGGGGATGCGTTTTACTCGGTAGCGGGACTATACGCGGCAGCCGGGGCGCCGACAGAGCTCGGCACTTTTATGGGGAATATTGCAGGGGCGCTGGGCGCAAATATTGTGGGTAATAAAGAGACAGTAGAAAAAGTCAACGTGCTCAAGTACGCCAGTACGCTGCTAAATATATAGGAGGCACAGATGGCAGAAAACATCAGAATGGACTCACACAAGTTAATATACCATCCCGAAACCGTTTCGCGGTGGCTGAAGGGCGAGAATATTTACCCGATTGAGATCGAAATATCACCAAGCGGCACGTGTAACCACAGATGCATATTCTGTGCGGTGGATTACATAGGATACCAGCCGGATTTCCTGAAAAAGGCGACAATCCTGCGCGATGTCAGCCATATGGCAAAAAACGGACTGCGGAGCGTTATCTGTTCCGGCGAGGGGGAACCGCTGCTAAATAAGGACATGCCTGAAATTGCAAATGGCATTAAAACCTGCGGCGTGGACGTGGCGATGAGCACAAACGGTGTTCTTTTTACAGCCGACAAGATAAAAGAATGTCTCGGCTCATTCAGCTGGGTACGGTACAGCATTGCCAGCATGGAGCAAAATTCCTACGATAAAATCCAGCGTGGCAAGGCAGGAGATTTAGAAAAGGTAAAAGAGAACCTAATCGAGGCAGTGCGTTTTAAAAGGGACAAAGGACTGGAAACGACACTTGGCGTCCAGTGCCTGCTGATGCCGGATAATGTGGGGCAGCTGCCTGATATGGCAGAAACGCTGCAAAAGATTGGCGTTGATTATCTTACCATAAAGCCATATTCCCAGCATCTGCACAGTAAGAACCGGTTTGAAATTGACTATGAGGAAATGCTTGATTTGGAAAAGCAGCTCAAGGAGTATGCGACAGACAATTTTGCCATTTATTTCAGAGCATCCGCAATGAAAAAAATGCATCATGACAAATGCTATAAACAGTGTTACGGACTGCCCTTTATGACACATATCGATGCAAAGGGAAACGTGTGGCCATGTGTGGCGCACATAGGAAATGCACAGTTGTGCTATGGGAATATCAATGAACAACCCTTTTCACAGATTTGGGAGGGCACAAAAAGACAGGAAGTCATGGAGCAGCTAAACCAGATGGACATCAACAAGGTGTGCAGGGAGGCATGCAGGCTGGACGAAATCAACAAGTATCTCTATGAGTTGAAACATCCGGGGCGGCATGTGAATTTTATATAGTAAACGACAAAAGTACATGTCGTTTACTATAATTGATGCACACGACCGCATAAGGAAATTAGTCGCTTTGCGACATGCGGTCGGCGCAAGTAAACACAAATATTATTTGCGTTTACTATACAAATGTGTTTTTGGAATATAGTGGATTGTCAAGGCAAAAAACGAAAGTCATGAGGAAGGACGAAACAGGGGAGACGGAAAGATGGATACAAAGGCAACACCATACAGCAATTTAAAAATATTTGCACATGCGGAAAAGCTGAACCAGGTTCATAAGGGAGAGCGCATTGCACCAATCTATGTCAGGCTGAAACCGACGAACTACTGCAATCATCACTGTTATTACTGTTCCTATGCGGACAGTGAGCTGGGTCTGCGGGACATCGTGAACCGTCAGGATCAGATCCCATGGGAGAAAATGCAGGAGATTATCGGGGACTTCGCGGACATGGGCGTCAAAGCCGTAACGTTCAGCGGAGGCGGGGAACCGCTTGTTTACCCATATATCATAGAAACGATTGAGGGAATGAAAAAGGCTGGCGTTGAAACATCCATTATCACAAACGGACAGCTATTAAACGGTGACAGGGCAGAGGTGCTCAGGGATGCAAAGTGGGTCAGGATATCCTGTGATTCCGCGGATGCGGCGACTTATGCAAAAGTCCGGAAAATACCCGAAAGTGCTTTTGGTGAGGTGTGCGGCAATATCGAAAATTTTGCGCGTATAAAAGAGAAGCGCTGTGAGCTGGGGATTAACTTTGTCATTAATGACGAGAATGCCGGCCAGGTTTATGACATGGCGGCACTCATGAAAAAGTTAGGTGCAAACCACATAAAATTCTCGGCAAGGATAACAAAAGACCTGTTTGCATACCATGCACCATTTCAGGAAAAGGTCATCGCACAGCTGCACAGGGCGCAGACAGAATTGGAGGATGATACCTTTCAGGTAATCAATAAATACGAGGGCGACTTTGACACGGCGATGGTGTTTGCACGCCAGTACCATAAATGCTATATCAGCAATCTGGTAACCACGATTGCGGCGGACTGCAAGGTATATTTCTGCCACGATAAGGCATATGTGAGCAGCGGCATTGTCGGGGATTTGAAAGAGAAGTCCTTTCAGGAGTTGTGGTTTTCGGATGAAGTGGTCAGGCGGTATCAGGAATTTGATGCGGCAAAAGAGTGCCGGCACCACTGCGTGTATGATGACAGGAACATCCTGCTAAATACCTTGTACGGTCTGGACGAAAATCAGATAAATTTCATTTAAATTGACAGGAGTGGAGACGTGTAATGACAAATTTACAGCAGACAGCAAAGGATATCAGAAAGACAATTTATAAGATAGCCCATTATGCGGGCGGCGGTCATATGGGAGCCTCCTTCTCCATGGCGGATATTATCAGTGTGTTATATTTTGACAATGTCTTAAGATACGATGCATCAAATCCGGAGTGGGAGGACAGGGATAAATTTATCCTGAGCAAGGGGCACGCGTGCTATGCACTCTATGCCGTGCTGGCAAAGGCAGGATATTTCCCGGAGGGGGAGCTTTGGCATGTAGGAAAGCCGGGATCGAAGTTTGGGGGACATCCCAAGCTGCATGAGATTCCCGGAGTGGAGGCATCGACAGGCGCGCTGGGACATGGGTTATCTTTTGCAATCGGAATAGCGTATGCCAATAAAGCGGATTGTAAGAACAGTCATGTGTATGTGGTGCTCGGAGACGGTGAGTGCCAGGAAGGCTCCATATGGGAGGGGGCGCTGTCGGCGCCGACACTGAAGCTGGACAATTTGACGGTCATCGTTGACCACAACAAACTGCAGGCGATGGACGACTTGGAAAATATTGTACATATGAAGCCGTTTGCAGACAAATGGAAGGCATTTGGATGGAATGTTGTGGAGATTAACGGACACAGTCATGCAGAAATTAAGGATGCGCTCCTCACAAGACAGGCACAAAGACCAACATTGGTAGTGGCAAATACCATCAAGGGAAAAGGTGTATCCTTTATGGAAAATGTCCCGATATGGCATTACAGGATGCCGAACGATAAGGAACTTCCGATATTGTTTGAGGATTTAGGATTTACTGAGGAAGAGCAGAAAGAATTGCTTTCAAAAAATAAAGATTAAAGTTTGATAAATAATTGTACCTTGACAATTTCACATTTTACATTAAAAAACAAACAAATATTCCGAACATATTTTCTAGAAATCTTGACAATTTTTTTGGTTGGTGATATACTGTTAGCATAGTTGCAACTGTAAGATGAGTAGATCAAGGAGGTAAACAGCTTGTTAAAGATATTAGATGAAAAGATACTGCGCACTGGAGACGATATAGAAGAACAGTATAAAGACTGTAAGTATCTTACGATAATAGACAGTTATGATAAGATAGCGGATAATGATGGATATTTGTACTGTGTCAGTACGTCAGATGATTCATTTGATGAATTGATTAAGGAAAGAGAGCGCTTGGAGGATGAAGGCAGGATCTGTGTCCTCGGAGGAAGTTATAATAACGGAGGTGCAGTGGGTGTACAGTACGAGTATAAAGAACAATAGGTATCTGGTTCAATGCATTGCAATTTCAAACAAAATTCGCTCTGCGAAATTTATTGTCGACACAGGAGCAAAATTTACATGTTGTACTTTTAGATCGATTGATTTTGATATACATGAGGAAGATTTTGCATTTAAAGAGGCAAAGTATCTCGGAGGATTTGTTAAAGGAACTCCTGTAAAATTTTATAGGTATAGTCTGAAACAGTTTACAATTGGAAGCATAGATATGGGAGAACAGGATATCTGGATAACATTTGACGAAAGAGTGACAGATACCGTAATTGGGATGGATATTCTTCAACAGGTCATCTTTACGGCAAATCCGTATAATAAAAAGATTTATTTCTGCAAAGACAAAGATGATTATGACAACCATTTTGAACTTTTAATGGCATAACACAATTGATTAAACATAATAAGAATTGATGTAAAATATGAAATTGTCAAAGCAATTGGTATTTTGCATCTTTTTTCTTGTTTAAAATATATGGGAATTTTATGAAAGGTAAATGACATAATGAGGACAGCATATTTAGACACATTATATGAGCTTGCACAAAATGACAAAAGGGTATATGCCCTGATTTCAGACAATGGGGCAATTGTATATGACAAGTACCGCAGGGATTTGCCGGAGCAATATTTAAACCTTGGAATTTCCGAGGCAAACATGATCGGGATGGCGGCAGGCATGGCAAGCTGTGGGAAAATACCGTTTGCCTACACAATCGGTGCATTTCTTGCATACCGTGCATTTGAATTTATAAGGAATGATGTATGCTTACAAAATCAGAATGTAAAGATAGTGGGAACCGGTGCAGGACAAGTATACAGTGCACTCGGACCGACACATCATTCCACGGAAGATCTGGGCGGACTGCGAGCACTTCCGAACCTGACAATCCTATGCCCTGCGAGTCCCATGGAGGTAAGGAAAGCGACCAAGGCAGCTTATGAACATGAAGGACCTGTCTACTTAAGACTTGGAACAAACAGGGAGCCTGAAATTTATGAGGGTGATTATGCATTTCAGATTGGGAAAGCTGTCACTTTACAGGATGGTAAGGACATAACCCTGATTGGGACAGGAAGCATCCTCAAGGATGTCCTGGATGCAGCGGAACAGTTACAGGGTGAAGGAATCCATGCGAGGGTGATTGACATGCATACAATTAAGCCGCTGGATAAGGATGCTGTCATTAAGGCAGTTGAAGAAACCGGGCGAATTGTGACCGTGGAAGACCATAATGTTATTGGGGGACTTGGAAGTGCGGTTGCGGAGGTTGTGGCGGAGTATGGGAAAGGTGTTCCTTTTAAAAGAGTAGGGTTAAATGATTTCTCAAAGGGTTATGGAACATATGAGGAAGTAAAGAGAAACAATGGAAATGGAATTATGTCTATTTGTGAATCTGTAAGAGAAATTATCAAATAGCATTGATATAGTAAATTGATTAGATAATTGAACCTTGACAATTTCATATTTTACATCAAATCAAAAGCGTAAGAATAAACATGTCGAATACACAAAAACATGCAAAAAACAAATATACGTTCGAAAATCCTTGACAGACATTTTTGATGCAGTATAATTTTAGTATGATTACAGCTATTATTTGAATTGAAACAGGGAGGTAAATTTGTACTTGTGTCTAAATTTGCAGTTTGAGCGAGAGTGGAGGATCAGTATGTTAAAAATATTGGATGAAAAAATATTGCGCAGTGATGAGGATATTGAGGAAATGAAGTGAAATTTCTTGGAGGTTTTGTCAAAGGTTTGCCAGTAAAATTTTATAGGTGCAGCCTGAAACAGTTTACGATTGGAAATATAGATATGGGAGAACAGGACATCTGGATAACGTTTGACAAGAGAGTGACAGATACCGTGCTTGGGATGGATATTCTTCAGCAGGTCATTTTTACCGCAAATCCATATAATAAAAAGATTTATTTCTGTAAAGACAGAGATGACTATAACAATAATTTTGAAATTTTAACAGCCTAAAATACAATAAAATAAACATGATAAGAACTGATGTAAAATATGAAATTGTCAAAGCAATTGATATTTTGCATCTTTTTTTGTGGCGTTAGATGTACAGAGATTTTAAGAAAAACAAACGGCATAAATAAAGACAGTATATACAAACACATTATATAAATTGGAGCAAATTAACAAAAAAGTATAATTAATCAAAATATTAAGAGGAAATGTAATGAAGAATACAATGTTGAATTTTTATGTCAATAACAAAGTTACGACAGAGCATATCAATATAGATGAATATGACGAATACATACAGAAAAGAAAAAACTTATATCGTCAGTTGGGAATCCCCATACTGGCAATTAAAGATGCAGACATTTTAGAAGTTGGACCTGGTGTTGGACATAATACAATTCCATTAATTACAAAATGGGGTGCAAAACATATTGATATGCTTGAACCGAATCCAGTAGCGGCTGAAGAACTCAAGTCTAATTTTGAGGCAAGAGCGATTGGGAAGGAGACTTATACAATTTTTCCGGTAATACTGGAAGAATTTAAAGGGGAAAAAAAGTATGATTTGGTTATAGCGGAGGGATATGTACAATTTGCACATAATTGGAAAGCATTTCTAAATGAAGTAAAAAAATATACGCATGAAAATTCCATTGTGATTGTAACATGTGCAGACGAAATTGGCCTGTATGTGGAACGAATGAAGCGGGTGGCCGGTCAGTATGCTGTAAGAGATATTGAAAGACTCGAAGATAAAGTCGAACATCTTGATAAATTGTGGAATGGACAAAAATATGGGGAAAATTTAAAGGGAATGACGCGAAGCTCTAAAGAGTGGATTTTAGATATGATCTTTAACGAGTCAAGCATTTTCGAACATGCAATGACAATGAAAGAGACTATGGATGAGATGGGGGATACATTTGATATATTAGGCGCATCGCAAAATATTTTTACAGATTACTCATGGTATAAGGATTTGTCATATGATTATAAGGAAGCATATAAAAACCAGTATGACACAAAAAAGCATATGTTATTAATTGCAGGAGAATATGATGAAACAATCAGAACTGTAGCGGAAAATCAAAAACTGGAACATACGATTAAAAACGTAATGGAGTATGTAAAGGGCATTGAAAGAGAAGAAAAAATCTGTATTAAGGATTTTTTGATGGAAATTGACAAGGTGTCTGAGGCAGCAGATAATAAAAAAATAAGACAATATAACGAAGAATTAAAAGAAATACTGCAATTGTGCGCAGAAAAAAAAGAAGTTGAATGGGAAAAATATAAAATGTGGAAATATACTTTTGGAAAGTCAATGCAATATATTAGTTTTGAGCGGAAATAGGAGGAGATAGATGGCATACATAGATTTTGTATCAGAACTTCACAAGGTGACAAAGCGTGACTACATTGGGCGTGTAACAAGTGCCGATAAAGCGGAATGTGCCATTGTTGCAAAACAGTATGGATATGACTATTGGGACGGAGATCGCAAATATGGTTATGGTGGGTACAAGTATGATGGAAGATGGAGAAGTGTTGCACAGAAACTGGTGGAGTATTATCAGTTAAAAGCAGGATGCAAAGTTCTTGATGTGGGCTGTGGTATGGCACATTTGCTTTATGAACTGACACAGGTTGTACCAGGGATTCTTGTATATGGAATTGATATATCGCAGTATGCGTTGGAACATGCAAAGGAAGAAATAAGGGATAGATTACAATATGGTCAAGCACAGGATTTACCATTTATGGATGACGAATTTGATTTGGTGATTTCGCTTGCGGCGCTGCATAATTTAAAAGTGTTTGATTTAAAAAAAGCAATACAGGAGATAACGCGTGTCAGCAAAGGAAACAGCTATATCATGGTAGAGTCTTTCCGCAATGACCGGGAGGAAGTCAATATGCTTTATTGGCAGCTTACCTGTGCAAGCTTTTATTCTACAGATGAGTGGGAATGGTTGTATAAAGAATGGGGATATATGGGAGATTACAGTTTTATATTTTTTGAAAGTGAGAGTTAATATCATTAATGAAAAAAATTATATTGTTTAGTCCAAACGGTTATGTGGGAGGTTTTCTTAAAGAAGTTCTTGAAAAAGATAGTACGATTCAACTGTATGAGATTACTCGAAACGACAATCTGGAACAATATCAATCAGATTATGATATTTTGATTTATTCGGCATCTGTTACTTCTGCCAGGCATGCGGATGTGTGTAAATATGTTCAGGATAATGTTGTGGCAGCGATATCCATGATGGAATTTTCAAAAAAACATCATGTGAGGAGAGTAATTTATCTTTCTTCTGACGAAATTTATGGGGAATTAAATGCGGATAAGGCGACAGATAAGTCAGTTATGGTAAATCCAAATCTGTATGCAGCAACAAAATATCTTGCCGAGAAAATTATTATTGAGAGCAAAATACCGTATTACATTCTTCGGCTGCCAGGGATTGTGGGTCGAGTATGGGGGAAAAATTTTATATATAATTTGATGGATAAGATGAAAAGTAATGAACGGATTCATTTATATAATATGAATAGAAAATTTAATAACATACTGCATATTGATGATTTAACTTTGTTTGTGATGTTGCTATGTAATAAACCATATGACTCGGGAAGCGATATTTTGCTGTTAGGAAATACTGAGTATGTAAGATTAAAGGATATAGTTTTTTACATAAAAAACTTATATCAGTCAAAATCTGTTATCTGCAATATTGAAACGGATCAGAAAAGATGCTTTACGCTGGATGTGGGGAAGGCAGTGGAATATGGGTATCATTCAAAAGATGTGAGTGTGATTTTGGATGAATTATACATACTGCGAGAAGGAGCGTGTGACAAATGAACAATGCATACCGCCCAAAAGGAAAAGATTATTTGTTTATAAATGACAATAAACTGCTAAAGATGGATGGAGAATATATTGCATACTTAAAATCACTTGCGCAAGGAAATCATGACAAAAAATGCACAATGTGTCTTCATAATGACATTAGGGTACATACGCATGAGATGGTTAATGTTTATCCAAAAGATACCTATGTACGTCCGCACAGCCATCCGTTTAAATCTGAGACTAAAATTATGATTGAAGGAAAACTGAAGGTGATTATATTTAATGATAATGGCAAGGTCATGGAGCAGTTCGTAATGAATAGAGATGGGATATTTACGTGCCGCATAGATAAAGGGATCATTCATACGAATATTCCGCTGACGGATGTCGTATTTCATGAAGTGACAGAAGGACCATTTGTCGGAAAGGATGATAGTGTTTTTCCAAAATGGGCACCGGAAGCAGATGACAGTCGGGCGGTGGAATTATTTATGAACAGCATTGTGGAAATGAGATGAAAGATTACTATTTTGTCAGTTTGTAATGTGAAAAGTGGGTGAAAGAGTGAATAAATTTTTAATGGTGATTCCACCAAATGTTTCATTGGAAATGATGGTTGGCTCTAAAAAACAGTTTGCAACAAAGTTACGAAAAGAAATTCCTATGGGAGCAGTGTCAATAGCGACATACATAAAAAAATTCTATGGAGAGTGGCAATATCAAATAATTGATTTTAATATCATACTGGATAAAGAAAAGGATAGAAAAGAGTTTTGTAAAAATACAAAGCAGATATTGCTGGATAATTTAAAAAAGTATTATTCGAAAGATGATGAAGATGTATTGATTGGTATATCAGCTATATTCAATGCAACATTCCCATATATAAACATAATCAGCAGAGTATGTAGGGAAATCTGGCATGACGCTTTTATATATGCGGGTGGCTTTGTTCCATCTAATTTATACAAAGAGACTTTTGAATCAGCTCCCTTTTTGCAGGCGATAAATTATGGGGAGGGAGAACTGCCTATATTAAAATATATGCAGGCATCTGAAAAAGAAGAATTTCTCAGGGAAAGTGAGTCATGGATTACAAGAGAAAAACTTCAGCAGGATTTTGAGCCAAAGCATGATTTTCTACATGATTTAGATGAGATTCCCACACTTGATTACTCACTTGTAGAATTTGAGAAATATTCAGGTCATGTACATGCCCAGACGATGCGCAGAGTAATTTCAGCTCCATTAATGTTTTCAAGGGGGTGTCCGTTTAATTGTTGTTTTTGTGCATCCCACAGTATTCATGGGAAAAAAGTCAGGTACAATTCGCTGGATAGAATTATAGAAGATATTAAGGCAGCCAAGGAAAAATATAAGGTTAATACACTGGTGGTATGGGATGATAATTTTTTCGTGGATATGAATAGGGCGTATGCACTGTTAGATTATTGTGAGCAGTTGGATATTAAATTTGAATTTGCCAATTCCTTTCCAGTGTACAGAATGGATGAAAACCTTATTATGAGACTCAAACGTGCAGGAGTAGAAGTTGCTTCATTAGCCATAGAGTCTGGGTGTCAGCGCGTTCTGAATGAAGTCATGCATAAAGGGCATGTAAAGTTGGAAATGGTAAGAAAGGCAATTGAGCTTTTACATAAACATGGGTTTTATGTAAAGGGAATGTTTGTGATTGGACTACCCGGCGAGACAAAGGCGGAACTTGAGGAAACAGTTGAATTTATTAAAACAGCCGGATTGAACTGGGTGGATGTGTTTTCGGCATCTCCTATTGCAGGAAGTGAATTGTACGAAATTTGTAAAAAAAATAATTACTTGGATGCAGATGGGGCAGAAAAGTATGATTTTTATACGAGCTGTATCAGAACAGAGGAGTTTACGCCGGAAGAAATAGAGAAAATACAGCTAGAAACAGTATTATTTACAGACTATGTCAATAACTGGGATATGAAGAATGAAAATTATCAGACAGCCTATATCAATTTTGAATATGTTATGAAATCGAATCCGGATAATCCTTTTGCATTTTATTTTGCAGGAGAGTGTGCGGGAAAAATGGGAGACATTGAGGGGGAAAATGCGTTAAAGAGAACTGCCGCTGAACTTGTTCATAGAAGTGTCAAATGGGATGAGCTAATCAAGATGTTTGGAATACAATTATAAAGTGTTTTAAATCGTGGAAAGAAGGTGTGATGAGCGGTATGCAGGTGCTTATTATAGGAGCGTCGGGATTTATAGGAAGGCATTTGTTTCACTATTGTAAACGAAATGGTATAAGTGTAGCAGGAACATACTATAAAAATAAAATTTCGGATGAATATATCTATTTTGACATAAATAACCAGGGATTTTCAGATTTAATGAAAAAGGTTGCTGAAAAAATGGACTGCAGGGAACTAAGGGTGATATTGTGCAGTGCAGATACAGATATGGATAGCTGCAAAATGAATGAAAAATCCAGTTATGTACTTAACGTGCAGAATACAAAAAAATTATTATATGAAATTCGACAGAGCGGAATCAAGACGGCATTTTTGTCGAGTGAGGCCGTATTTGATGGCGAGAAAGGTATGTACTCGGAGAAAGATGAGACTAATCCGGTTACTGTTTACGGAAAACAGAAACGTGAGGTAGAAAATTATATTGTAAAGACAATGAAGGATGCTCTGATATTCCGTATAAGTCGGGCAGTAGGGAGTAGTTTTGGAGAGGCGGATATATTTGATGATTTTTATAAAAAAATCCGTGATGGCAGAAAAATTTTATGTTTAAGAAACCAAAGTTTTTGCGTGACGGAGGTAGATGATATAGCTAGTGCTATAATACTGGCCTTGGATAAAGACTTACAGGGTATATATAATATTTCAAGTAAAAATTACGTATCTCGATATGAGCTGGCGTTGCTTTATGCTGAAAAGGTTTTTCAGGGGAATGCGAGTATTTTAGAAGTGGAATATTCAGAAATGGGATTTATGGATAATCGGCACATAAAGGGCGGATTAGATGGGACAAAGTTGAATAATGTGCTTCATTTGGAGTATAAGGATTTGGATACAATAATGAAAGATTATATGAGAACATTTAATGCTTATATGTCATTTGGTAAATCTGGAGACAAGATTTAGACAAATATAATAATGAAAGTTTGTTGTTTTGTAACAAATTAGGGAGGATTTAACAGTGAAATTGGAATATCCTAGGAAGGTTGCAATCGGTTTTCAAGAGGGTACGTGTCCACTGAATTGTCCGAAGTGTTTTGCCTTTGGTGGAAAATTGGGAAGAAAGAAGACCGCACAAAAAATGACGTTTGAAAATGCAATGGTTCTGATTGATGAGATATCTGAATGGAAAATAAAACCCATTATCCAACCACATATATTTACAGAACCATTTGCTAATAAGGAATTGGGAGATATTATACGATATTGTCATGGAAAAGATATATTCATGAGTATCATAACGAATGGAATATTGATTGATGAAAAATGGATGAAATGCATTTTGTCAGAACTAGACAGAAGGGACACGCTATCTTTCAGTTTAGATGCAGTGTCACAGGGTACTTATGAAAGGGTTCGTGGAAAGTATAGTTTGGAATGGATTGAAGGCAAGGTGGAGTATCTGCTGTCTCATCGGACTGATAGCAATGGACCGAGGATAAGTGTTAATTACACGGTGGAAGCGGAAAACTGTCATGAGGTTCAAGAGTTTATTGAGAAATGGAAAAACCTAGCTGATGCTGTAAGAGTGACTGTTGCAATTGATGAGAACAAAAAAATTCCTGATATGTTCCGAAAAAAAGACGGAGGAGAGATATCTGGATGCGGATTTCTGGATGAAGTTATGACCATTGATACGGATGGGCATGTTAGGGTGTGTCAGTACGATGCATTTGGTGAGTCTGATTTTGGAAATGTTTTTGAGAAGGGAATATTAGGGATTTGGCAGGGGGATGACTTAGAGCACCATCGGCTTATGCAGGAAGATGGCAGTCTTCATAAAAATGATTATTGTTATCAATGCGAAGGTGCTTGTGGCACAAAGCTTATAGCCAGGGAAATGGGCGACTTCCTTGTTAAAGAAGCCGATTATTCAATATATTATAATAGGAGAGTATGAATGATTCAGATATGGAATAATTGCATTGCAGAGAATGAAATTAATAATTTACTGAATGCAATTGCAAACAGACAGATAACGGAAGGTAGTATATTAGAAAAATTTCAGAGTCGGATTGCAGAAATGGTTGGTGTAAAATATGCTGTTGGAACGAGTAGTGGTACTGCAGCGATTACATTATCATTGATGGGAGCGGGAATACAACCAGGCGATGAGGTCATTGTTCCGGATTTAACCTTTATCGCGACGGCAAATGCGGCACATATACTAGGGGCGAAAGTGATTGTGGCACCAGTGGATTATCAAAAACTGACTTTGGACTTTGCAAAAGTTGATGACCTTATTACAGATAAAACAAAAGCAATTATAACCGTAGACTTTAATGGAAGAATATCATGTAGCAAAGTAATAACTGAAAAGTATAACAAAATGGGTATTTTTTTAATAACGGATGCATGTCAGGCATTCATGTCCCAAAATGAAGAAGGCATGGCAGGAACCCTGTCAAATGCAGGTTGTCTTTCTTTTGGAATTACAAAAACGCTTACAACGGTTCAGGGAGGAATGGTTTTAACGGATGATGCGGAGTTCCATGATCGCATTAGAATTATGAAAACACAGGGAATGGAGTCTATATTTGAAGGCAATTATAAGTATGCGGGGTATAATTTCAAGCTTCCGGATCTTTGGGCTTCAATTGGAGTAGGGCAGCTGAAACGAATCAATGAAAGTATAAATCACATGAAGAAAATTAACAGTGCATATTATGATGCGTTGTCGGGAAAGGAAGGAATAGATTTTCTTCCCAGAAATGAAATGGAATTTATATGGATGCCTGAAATAGTATGTAAAAACAGGAACAAGGTTAGAGATGTTCTGCAAGCAAACAATATTATGAGCAGGCCGCTGTATGAGCCGCTTCATACAGCAGATTATTTGGAGAGTCCAGCTTCTTATGAAGGAATATATCAAATTAAGAATAGTCTTCTTGCTTTGCCAAGTGGACCAGATCAACCCCTTGAAAATGTGGAGAAGGTAATTGAAGTGTTGAAATCAAATGATTTGATATGAAGGAAGTGATGGCAGCAGAAAGGAACAGATGCATTAAAAATAGTACTTGTGGATTAAAATGAGTACAGTTTATCGGATAGGGAATTGCTTAAAGATGTCATTCATGAAGGGGTAGTGATCTGGGATGAAGATACTTGATAAAAATAGAAAAATAGTCCTATATGGTGCAGGGCAGAAGACACATAATGTATACAATGCGTTTTGCATGAGTGGATATACAATTGCATATTGTGTAGTTACAAATGCTGCTGATGGAGTGACAGATTTTGAAAGAGTAAAAGTATATCCTTTTGTTGAAAAAAAAGATGAGATAGTTGGAAAAAGGTATCAGCTTGTGATAGCCAGTGCACAAAAGTCTGAAAATGATATTGCAGAAAATATTGAGAAAAATGGATTAAATGAGTACTGGCGAACAAATGAATTGCCATGGAGTGCGTCCTTTGACAATTATAAAGAACTTGATTCAGAAGGGTATCTGAATATCATTAAAAGGAAATATTATTCGGACGAAAAAAGATATGGCACGAATGAATGTATTAAAAGTTTTATAGAAAATGATAAAGTTTTGCCGGCAAAAGAGGGAAAGCTCTTATTTTTATTGACTTGTGCGAGTCCTCGGGCATATAAGATTATAGATGCACTGCACCGTAATGGGTATGATGTAGAAGTAATTATGTGGGCCAATGCAATGTATTTGACATCAGAAAAGAATCAGGAATTTGAAGAAATCTCAAATCAATTTCATTTGTGCATAGATGTAGAGGAAGTGATGCTATATTGTGCAGTATCAGGAGCTGAAATACTGCATATTTTCTCAGATGCAAATTCTGATATTGAGTTACCACAAATTTTGATAAATTGTAAAGAAGTGTTTCCTAAGATTATATTTGATGAGTATGACATAATGGTTGGGATGCGGCGTGACATTCCCCAAAAAACTGTTGATGCAGAGATATTTTGTCTTCAATATGCAGATGGATTATGTAACAGATATACATGCATGGAGTATCTTGAAGATAAAGGATATGAAATTTGTAAAAAAAGAATTTATTTTATTGACTGCTGCAATGATTTGAATAAGTGTTTTTCCCTACAGAAATCAGATAAGGATGATCTGCATTTGGTTTTTGCAGGCGGCCTCTTTTCGGGAAAAGAATACAAATCCACGAAAGATGGCAGATTTTTAGAATTTGGAGAGATATGTAAAGAAAATAGAGTGCACCTTCATTTGTATCCGGTATCGTATGATGTGGCCAAATTGCATGACTATATTGACATGGAAAAAACAAATTCCTATTTTCACCTTCATCATCCAGTATCGGCACGTAAAATGGCGCAAGAGCTTTGTCAATATGACTATGGGGTGGCAGGTGTGCAAATGGGCATTTTAGAGTATGCAGAAAAGAATGGAAGCTGGAAAAAAGAATCCTATATATATAGTTCTACTAATAAAATGTATGATTATTTGGATGCCGGACTGCCGATAGTTACTGTAATACCAGTAAAGCAGACAGAGATGCTGGAAAAAGACGGTGTGCTTATAAGAAAATATGATGAAGAAATAGATTTTGATGAGCTTCGTGAAAAGAGGAATGAATTGAAGAAAAGAGTGCTTAAGATACGAGAGAAATATGAAATTTCGAATCAATTACCTGCCTTGATAGCGTTTTATAATAGTTTTAAGGAGACATTGTAATATGAATATTTATATTTGGGGCGTGACATCTGTAGGAAAGTATGCAGTAAATAATATATTTGATGGTAAAAAATATATCAAACCGATTGCTTTTGTGGATAATAATACGGAATTGCATCATACAATGGTGGAAGGAATTCCTGTTATTTCATATGCGGAATTATTGAGCAGAACCAGTATGGATGAAGCAATGATATTAGTGTCATGCAGAAATGCAGCAGCTGTTTTCCAGATTTTTCAACAGCTTAAAAATAAACAAGTCAGATATCTTGGACTTGTGAAGCCAAGCGCTTGGGCATTGAATAAACGCATTAATCCATGGATAAAAGACGGATATGTGACTTGGAAAGTATTTGATGGGGAAAGTCACAGAGTAATTCCGAGATTGGAAATAAGCCTGATTGATGCGTGTAACTTAAAGTGTAAGGGATGTGAAGCGTTTGCCAGCATATATAAACAAGATTCTGTATACAACATAGACAACTTTACAAAAGATTTGAAAAGCTTAAGAAGTGTCGGGGAATACGCCAGAATTGTACTGGTAGGAGGGGAACCCCTCTTATTAAACAATCTGGATCAATATATTATGGTGTCTAGAAATTTATATCCTGAGGCAGATATTGAAATTGTAACGAACGGTTTACTAATACCAAATCTGGATGAAAAGGTATTATTGTCAATTCGTGAGAATGATGTATTCCTGTCGATTTCGCCATATATACCTACCTTGAAAATTAAGAAAAAAATTACGGAAGTACTTGACAGGTACAAAATTGGAAATTATTTTGATGCCAGAAATGAGATAAAATCATTTAGACGAACATTCATGTTAAACGCTGTCAATAATGCAGAAAAATCAAATCTGGCATGTCCGGCGTCAGGATGTACAATCTTGAGGGGCGGAAAAATTTATAAGTGTTCTGTCGATGCGCAGATAAATGACTTGTATCGTTATTATGGACTGGAAGAACAAAATAGTGGTGGCATTGATGTTCGTTTGGATGAGGATGTGTTGTATCAGAAAATAATTGATTATGGATTAAAGCCTATAGCGACCTGTAAACATTGTAAGATGGACAATCCTGAATTGATTCCATGGTCGGTTAAGGCAAATCCCATATTAGAGGACTGGTTATATCGGGATGGGGTGAATGAGGAATTCCCTGATAATGTTTCGGAAGCAAATCTATAGCATGGAAGGTATCAGTGTTTGCATGATAGGCGTAAACGGAGACAATGGAATGAGACATGACATAAAAATCAGTATTGTTATAACAATTTATAATGTAAAAAATTATTTAAAAAAATGTATAGAAAGTATTATAAACCAATCCTATAAAAATATAGAAATTATATTGGTTGATGATGGTTCACAAGACGAATCTGTATCAATATGTGATTATTATGCGGCATTAGATAACAGAATCCGTGTTATACATAAAAAGAATGGTGGAGCAGTCAGTGCGAGAAAGGCAGGGATTGCTATTGCGACAGGAGAGTATATTTTAAATATAGATGGAGACGATTGGATTGATGGGAACAGAATAGAAGATTTGGTTGTAAGAGGTATAGCATGTACCTGGGCAGATATGATATATATGCATGGATATATAGAGGAATATGAGGGAAATGAAAGGTGTGGACAGGAAAAGTTTTGTAATGCTGTTACAGAGAAAACATATTATGGGGATGAAATAGAAAGACAAATTCTTCCCATGAATTGTGGAAGTGATAGTACATTATTTGTGTGCCAAGTGTTATTCGCTATGTGGTCGTGGGCAATAAAACGTGAATTGTGTCAAAAGACGATACAGCTTTTAGATGATAGAATTTTAATTGGAGAGGATGATATGGCTATTTGGATGCCTTTGTTATTGGCAGAAAGTGTGACTATGATAAGGCAAAATGGGTATCATTATCTTCAAAGAGGTACATCTATATCACATACTGCAATAATTCAAGGTGATAAACATGTAGAATCTACTAATGCTTTGTATCACAAGTTAAAATGTTATATAAAGGAGCACAGTGTTTGTTTAAAAGAAACACTGTATGTTTTTCTATGTTATATTATGAAACATTCCTTATTGAGGCACTATGAGTTGATAATAGAGAAGACAGGATATTTATATCCATTTCCAAAAGTAAAAAAAGGGAATAAAATTGTTGTATATGGTGCTGGTATGATGGGGCAGGAGCTTATGGGCTGTTTGCTCAATTCTACAGATTATAATGTGGTTTTATGGGTAGATAAAACAGTGCAGGAATCTTATCTGCCAGAATGCATGCCTAGCCCTATTCATGCTATCAAGAGGGTGGAATATGACTATATAGTAATTGCTGTTTTGAGCGCGGATGTGTCACAAGAAATAAAAGAAAATTTGGTTAATATGGGAATACCTGAGGAAAAAATAGCGAACATAGATCCTGATGTAATTTCGGAGGATAAATTGCCAGATGAAATATTAAGAGAAATTTAATGATATAGTAAAAATTATTGTAATTTTAAGGTAAAAGATAAATTAAAGGATTGTTTAAATGCGAAAGGTTTGATTATGTGCTTGTTTTGGTGGCAATTTGTAAATAAATAGAGAAAATTTAAAGGGGTAAGAAAACTTTATGGAAGTAAATAAGAAACTGGCGCTTTTTGGAGCAAAGAAGGAAGCACAATATTTGTGCAGTCAAATACAGGAAAATATACTTGGAGAGGTTGTAGCATTTGTTGATAATGATTCCGAAAAACAAGGAACGTATATTAATGATGTTCCGGTGGTGCCGATAAAAAAATTGCAGCAAATGTATGGAGATAATGTGGGGGCAGTTATTATTTCGGCGAAAGGGAGTTATAGCAGATGGCAGATATGGTGTCAACTAAGAGAGTGCGGGATAAAAAATATAGGGTTGTTTAAATATTCATATAGTGATTATGAAAAAAAAATTACAAATCTAGATGATTGTATTATTTGGCTCGGTGATGATGAAAAACCACTTATGACTTATTTAGAATATAATGTAACTGATTCGTGTAATCTGAAATGCAAGGGTTGTTCACATTTTTCACACTTGTTTGATGAAGATTCCGTGAGTGATTATAATCAATTTTCAAAAGATTTAGAGCAGATTTCTAAGAAAGTGTATTTGGCTCACCTACGGCTTATGGGTGGTGAACCATTGTTGCATCCGGAACTTTGTAAGTTTATGGAAGTAGCAAGAAAAATACTGCCATACGCTGATATTAACATAGTGACGAATGGTTTGCTGATTCCGAGTCAGGACAAAGAATTGTTTGAAACTATGAGAAAACATGATATAGGTTTTCATATTACAAGATATATACCAACAGATCAACAGATGACTAAAATTAGTAATGTTCTAAAACAAGAAAATATAAGTTATTATATAGAAAATGAATGTGTTCAAGAATTTAATAAAATATTAGATATGCGGGGAAATAGTGACGGAACGGTATCACAGGAGATTTGTCAAAATAAAAAATGTATATTTTTGCGTAATGGGAAACTGTTTAAATGTCCAATTGAGGGGATGATAGAGTATTTCGCAGAAAAATATGGGTATAAAAATATTCCTAAAGCAAGAGGAGTAGATATATATGACGATAAATTAAACTGGGAGGAAATAGTAAGGAGATATTTTAATGACCCGGTAGAGATGTGTAAATTTTGTTCTGAAAAAGGGGAGACATTTAAATGGAAAGTTCAAACACAGCCTCAAAAGGAAGACTGGGTGGCGAGGAAGTGATTCATGTTGCATTTATTACAGATGACCAATATGCCGTGATAACAGGCACTGCAATAACATCTTTAAAAACAAATAGAAATAAGGAACAGAATTATTGTGTGCATATTATAGCAATTGATGTAGCACAAGAGAACATCAAAAGATTTATAGAATTAGAAGATAAAGGATTCGGGATAGAACTTATAGAAGATGATGCTAAATTTGCCCGGTATAATAAAAAGAAGGATACATATATGTCAAAATCCACATATACCAGATTCTATTTGCATGCCCTGTTACCCGATTTAGATAAAGTAATATATTTGGATGATGATATAATTGTGCAGCAAGATTTGGCAGAACTTAATGAAATTCCACTTGAAGATTATTATTGTATTGCATCAAGGGATATGATTGCTGAAATAGAAATACCTTCTTACCTTGAAAAATTGCAGAGTAATTTAACATATTATTTTAATGCTGGTGTAATGGTATTAAATCTAAAAAAAATGCGAAAGGACAATATATCTGAAAAGCTCATAAATTATATTCAAACTGGCTTAAATTATTTGGGAAATCAAGACGCCTTTAATATCGTATTTAATGGAAATGTAAAATATGCTTCGTGTTTATGGAACTTTTTAGTTACATATTTAAGTGAAATGCCTGAAAAACAAATAGCAGAATATTACGGTATACAGGAGGAAATGGAAGAATGTGAGATATTAAAAAAAGTTAAAGTTGTTCATTTAGTTTCTACACCAAAACCATGGGATGGGTATCAGTATTATTTGACAGATCTGTTTATGAAATATTATAGGCAGAGCCCATTTAGAGAACTGGAATGTTTTAACCCATATAAAATACAATCAAGGGGAATACAATATTTGTTTCCATTTCAAAAAGTAAATAAAGGCAGCAGGGTTGCGATATATGGTGCCGGCATCATTGGAAGATTCTATTTTGCACAGATTCAAAAGACTGGACATTGCAAAGTAATAGTTTGGGTTGATACATTGTGGGAAACAATTCAAAAGGTTTCTATTAGCGGGAAGGATTATGTGATAAACAGTCCGGATGAAATTGTGAATAACAGAAATGAAATTGATGCAATAATAATTGCTGTAAAAGAAGAAAACGTTTATGAAAGTATAAGGAACAAACTATTGTCTATGGGAATTGAGGAACAGAAAATGATTTGGGAATATCCCGGATACTATGTTGATTAATAGTGTGCGTTTAATTATAGCATAGAGGATCAACATTAAAATGCACTAATACAATAACTGGTTTCGTTCGTATTTTAAAAGCTATTTAGAAGGAGAAAATAACGGGATGTATAAACAGGTTGACTTATATATGGAACCAAGGCATATTTTGAATTATATGCAGGAAGATTTTTGCGAGATGTCTATAAAGGAACATGGATTTTTATGCGGATTATTAAAAAGGTATCATCCGCATAAAGTTGTTGAAGTCGGCGTTGCAGGAGGTGCAACAACAGCAGTCATTATGAAATGTCTGGAATTAATTCATAGTGATGCAGAAGTATATTCCATCGATTTAAACAGACAGTATTATAGAAACGAAGAAAAACAGACAGGGTATCAGCTGGAGGAAATTAAGGATAAGCTGGCAAATTATGCAAATCATAGATTTTTGTTAGGGCATATACTTCCTGAAGTAATTGATGATATAGGAAATGATATTGACTTTGTAATTTTAGATACAGTTCATTCATTGCCAGGAGAATTGTTGGATTTTCTCTGTATCCTTCCATACTTGCGAGATGGAGCCATTGTTGTAATGCATGATATAACTTTAAATTTTGATGGCAACAGGGATGCTTTTGCTACAAAAATAATTTTGAATTCTGCTTTTGGGGAGAAGTATTATAACTATTCTGATAGAGTATTGAATATTGCTGCACTGAAGATTAATAGAGACACGAGAAAGTACGCAGCAAATCTTTTTTCGGCTTTTTCAATAACATGGACTGATTTTCCGTCGGATTTGGAAGTTGAACTTTATAGGAAGAATTATGAAAAATATTATGACGAAGAATGTATTGAATTGTTTGACATTTTTTCGGAATTTCAACTTTTACCCAAGGAATATTTTGATTTCACGGAGAAGGAAATGCTTTCAGGGGTATATGAATTACCAAAAGTTAAAAATGAAACGGAAATATTTTATCAACATTTTATGAATCATATGGATGAGGTTTGTTATATTTTGGAACCGGATGGAAAGCTGTATGGAGTTGTGTCAAGAGGTGATTTATATACCTGGATTCTCGGAGTTAACATGACGAGGTTGGTACCTTCACTCCGAGAGCCTCA
>ERZ778517.584-NODE-584-length-37687-cov-7.653699_pt1 | contig 37687 bp, 31 predicted proteins | sample MGYA00510341_ERZ778517 | MGnify/ENA primary metagenome ERZ778517 (study PRJEB29527, sample SAMN07138964) | mouse gut metagenome | material: feces | host: mouse | place: China:Nanjing | collected 2016-01-25 ...
TAGAGCGTTTGGCTACGGACCAAAAGGTCGGGGGTTCGAATCCTCTAACGCACGTGCTCACGAGTCTTCGTACTCGTTTTACACCAGAAGAATTGGACATGTTCAGTTCTTCTTTTTTTATGCACACGGACACGGAAAGGAAATATGCAGCTAAGGCCGCCCGCGTCCGGTGCGCGAGTAGGGGAAGATGGCTCTTCCCTACTCGATTGCGCAGACCCGTGCAGAGGAAATATGCCGCCAGTGCGGCGAGTAGGGAAAGTCTTCCCTACTCGATTGCACACGGGCGTCCAGAGGTAATGTATCAGTAAGCGCCGGCGGCAAACAGGTGGGATGTGAACGCTGCTTCCCTGGTGAAGGACCGCTTACTTTAGAGCATATTTAAGGGATTTTGCAATTGAGTAAAGTTTAATAAATAATTGTTTTTTTGATTATATTTTTTATTGAAAATTTATACTACGAAAAAAAGCGAAAATTTTTATGTGCGCTATTCACAAAACAAAATATAATTTATCGTCAATTATTCCCATTGAAAATAAAGTGCACAATTGATAATATTAATTCATGAAAAAGATACAGCAAAATTAATCATTCATTAAGTTAATTTCATGGATAAAAAGATGCTTATGTATGAATGAAGCCGCAGAAGTAAATTTGGCGGTTTTATTTATGACAAGTATTGGTATCGTTTCCAATATTGCTTTTGTAAGTAAAAATATTATGTATGTCTGGTGAAAATAATATATTTTATTCAGCTTGTTGGAAAACCTGAGATGAGATGATCAAATTTGCAAAATCTTTTTTACAGGACTAATTATTATCTGAGTCGGATAATAATGTAAAACTACAAAAACATAATAAGGAGAGGTAGTGGAGTATGAAAAAGCGTGTATTAGCATTAGTTATGTCGACTGCGATGGTTGCATCGGTATTGACAGCGTGCGGTGGTGGATCTGGTGATTCTGGCAATAGTGGATCAAACCAGAGTTCTGGCGCGGACAGCGCGACGACAAATGCAGGGAATGCGTCATCAAGCGCAGGTGCGAGCGGTGAGGTTCAGGATGTTACCCTGAAAGTATGGTGTCCACAGAACCAGGTAGAGACTGGTATTATGGAGCAGCAGCAGACTGCTTTTGCGGCGGAGCATCCGGAGTGGAATATCACATGGCAGACAGAGATCGTCGGAGAGGATAAGTGCAAGGATGAGGTATTGAAGGATGTGGGCGTAGCCGGAGATGTATTTATGTTTTCGACGGATCAGCTTCCTGATTTGGTAGAGGCAGGCGCAATTGCGCAGCTCGGTGGCGCTACAGAGACAATGGTAAAAGAAGAGAATGCTCAGGCGGTTATCGATACCGTAACCTGGGATGACAAGACATATGCGGTTCCGTTTACACATAATACATTTTTTATGTATTATGATAAGACGATCTTGGATGAGTCAGATGTCACTTCGTTAGAGAAGATCATGGCAAAAGAGACTGCTGACAATGTATATAATTTTTATTTTGAGTCGGCAGGCGGCTGGAAACTGGGTTGCTATTACTATGGCGCGGGTCTGAATATTTTCGGTGAGGATGGCAGCGATCTGGAAGCAGGCGTGGACTGGAATAACGATACAGGTATTGCAGTTACAAATTATCTGATTGATCTGATCAATAATCCGAAATGTGCGTTTGACGGTGAGGTACAGCCTTCAGAGCTTGCACCGGAGCACAGACTTGGCGCATGGTTTGATGGTCTTTGGAATTATGATCTGTACGCAGACGCGCTTGGCGATGATCTCGGTATGGCGATCCTTCCGACATTCAATCCGGACGGCAGTGATTATCAGTTATTGAGTTTTTATTCTTCCAAGGCGATCGGTGTCAACGCACAGTCTAAGAATCCCGCGGCTGCTGTTGCATTTGCAGCATACCTTGGAAATGAGGAGAATCAGCTGCTTCGTTTTGAGAAGTCTGCACAGGTTCCGACAAACCTGAATGCTGGTTCCAGCGAGACAGTCAAGGCTGATCCGAAGTCTGCCATTCTTGTGGAGGAGTCTAACAAAGCCAGCGTAATGCAGCCTGTCAGCTCTACATTCAGCGCAAGATATTGGAGTAACGCGGGCGCGATTGCGACTGAGATCAGAAGCGGTGAGATTACAAAGGATAATGTAAAGGAAAAGATGGATACATTTGCAGCAGCGATGGTTCAGTAAAAGTAAAAGATCGCAATTTTTCGTTCATCTTTAATACGTTCTTAATGCGGAGATACTATTGTGGTATCTCCGTCTCTAAGAGAATAGGAGGTTTTTGATGAAACTTTTTAAGAAGAAAGAGGCTCTTATGTATGAAAGGCCGAGGGACGCCAGTGTTTCACAGGTCTTTAAAGAAAGTGATATCAATACCAAGATATCATATCTCGTCTTTGGTTTTGGCAATATAGTTAACAAACAGGTTGTGAGAGGATTGATTTTTCTAGCATTAGAAATTTTTTATCTCATTTATCTATTTTCTTTCGGTATTCATTCTCTTGGTGATTTTATCACGCTGGGTACTGTGGAGCAGGGACAGGTATATAATGAGGCGTTGGGAATCTATGAGTATTCCCAGGGTGATGACTCCATGCTCTGCTTGTTGTACGGCGTTATTACTCTTGTGCTGACAGCGGGTATAATCTTTATTGCATTCATGTCTGCAAAAAGTTCTTTCTGTACACAGAAGCGCAAGGAAAAGGGAATGCCTGTTCCGACTTTTTTAGACGATATTCGTTCCTTGAAAGAAGAGAATCTACATTCCCTTCTGATGGCTCTTCCGATCGTGGGAATCATCTGTTTTACGATTGTACCGTTGATATTCATGATTTTGATCGCGTTTACGAATTATGATCATGAACATCAGCCGCCCGGAAATCTGTTTTCATGGGTGGGATTCAGCAATTTCAGCGCTATGTTTTCACAGGGCGGAAAACTGGCGGGAACTTTTTGGCCAGTGCTTACATGGACGCTCATCTGGGCAGTTTCCGCTACGGCAAGCTGCTATATCTTGGGATTGCTGCTTGCGATGCTGATCAACCGCAAGGGAACCAGAGGAAAAGCGTTTTGGAGATTTATGTTTGTGCTTTCGGTAGCGGTTCCCCAGTTTGTCACACTGCTGACTATGAGGACGATTTTCAATGCGAACGGCCCTGTGAACGTAATTCTGAGAGGACTTGGGATTATCGGTGCAACAGACTCGATCCCATTCTTTACGAATGAACTGTATGCGAAGATTACGATCATTCTGATCAATATCTGGATCGGTGTGCCGTACACGATGCTGTCGACGACCGGTATCCTGCAGAATATTCCGGCGGATCTGTATGAGGCGGCAAAGATTGATGGGGCAAGCGCACCAGTGATTTTCTGGAAGATCACACTTCCGTATATGGTTTTTGTAATGACACCCAATATCATTACATCTTTTACAGGTAACATCAATAGCTTTAACGTCATATTCCTGTTATCAGGAGGCGGTCCCGACTCTCTGGAATACTACTATGCAGGAAAGACGGATCTGCTGGTTACCTGGCTATACAAGTTGACGATTACTCAAAAGGATTACAACCTGGGTGCTGTAATCGGTATTCTGGTATTCGTTATTCTTTCCGTTTTGTCACTGATAACCTACCGTCGTACGGGTTCTTATAAAGATGAGGGGGCGTTCCAATAATGAAGGCAAAGAGATTTATTACAAATACTGCATGTCATATCTTGCTAGCGGTTCTCAGCGTGATCTGGGTGCTGCCGATCCTTTTTGTTGTGCTGACCTCATTTCGTGCGGAGGGGGGATCCTATAAGACGTACATATGGCCCAAAGGATTTACACTGGACAATTACAAAAATCTGATTATGGGGCATAGTAATATCGACTTTACAAGATGGTTTTTCAACACATTGATCATCGCAATCTTCAGCACAATGCTCTCTGCATTTTTTGTGCTGTGTGTTTCCTACTGTATGAGCCGTCTGCGTTTTAAAATGCGCAAAACCTTCATGAACATCGCTCTGATCTTAGGTATGTTTCCGGGATTCATGTCGATGATCGCTGTTTACTATATTCTGAAGGGGCTTGGATTGTTGGAGACAGGCCAGCTGAAGCAGGTGGCGCTGGTGATGGTCTACTCGGGTGGCGCCGGGCTGGGTTTCTATATGGCAAAGGGATTTTTTGACACGATCTCCAAGTCGATCGATGAGGCGGCATATATTGACGGTGCGTCAAAATGGGACACTTTTATCCATATTACGATTCCATTATCTAAGCCGATTATTACGTACACTTTGCTGACATCGTTCATGGGACCTTGGGTGGATTATATATTCGCAAAGGTTATTATGGGCAATGATATCAAGTACTATACCATCGCAATCGGATTATGGACAATGCTGGAACAGGAGTATGTAGAGTACTACTATACGCAGTTCTATGCGGGGTGTGTATTGATATCGATTCCGATATCGATCATTTTCCTGCTGTCACAGAGTTGTTATGTGGAAGGCATATCAGGAGCTGTGAAGGGATAAAACAGAACAATAAAATCGGCGGCCGCGTGCTGCCGATTTTTTTGCATACACTTATTGTTGTCTTGTGTTTTGGATAAAAATATATTATAGTTATATTATATCATGATTTCGGAGGAAAAGATGAGACTTTATATCATACGTCATGGAGAGACTGAATGGAATGTAAAGAGACGTTTTCAGGGACGGTCAGATATCCCGTTGAATGAGGAGGGCCGCAGGCTTGCACGGATCACAGCGGAGGCGTTGGAGGACGTGCCTTTTTCCCGAATATATACCAGCCCGCTGAAACGCGCTTATGAGACCGCGATGATCATAAAGGGAGTGCGTGATATCCCCGTGATGACAGAACCCAGAATTATCGAGATCAGTTTTGGGGAATACGAAGGACTCTGCTGTGGAAAGAAAGATTACAACATTCCAGATCCGGAATTTATGAATTTCTTTGACAGGCCGGAAGCGTACAAACCGCCCAGGGGTGCTGAGGGGATAGAGGAATTAAAGGCGAGAACTGCTGATTTTTTAGCGGAAATCGTGCATAATAAAGATATGGAAGGTGATACAATATTAGTATCAACGCATGGAGCCGCGCTGCGGGGGCTTCTGTCCAACATCAATCATGTCGCGCTCAGGGATTTCTGGAAGGGCGGCGTGCACAAAAACTGTGCAGTGACTATTGTGGATGTAAAAGATGGCCAGGCAGTCATAACTGAAGAGGGAAAGACATATTATTAAGAATATAAGGGCTCACAGAGAAAGTAGGATCCCAAACGAAAGAAGGCGTCGCAATTTTGGAAAATGAGTATAGCAAGGTAAAAGTAAACAACGAGATAGATTTCTGCTCGGTAACAGAACAGAAGGTAAAGGCAACATTGGAGAAGGCATTTATGAAAGCGAGGGTCTCTTATTTTCTCAGATGGGAGAAGCCTGGCTTTTGGTCCAAAATATTTGGCGGGGGCAAAGATCGGATTGTATTCTGTATCAATTCAGCTCAGTTAGAGACTGCGGATGAGGTGTTGAAGGAACTTGGGGATATTGAGGGAAACGTAAAGATGCTGCGCACGAAGTCAAATAACATGATCGGATTTTGACACAACAGAGCAGGTGTGGGAAGTTGGGCTTCCCGCACCTGCTTTATTGTGCGCCCGGCGGCGCACGTTTTCAGCGCACAGAAGTCAGCAGAGGCCATAGTAGTTTTTATCATGAAGGACCGAATCAGCAGGGGTCCTAAGTATAACTTGGAAAGCAGGGATGGGCGAATATGACAGAAAACACGGACAGTCTGCAAAGAGATAGTGCGGAAGCGTCAGGGTCATTCAAACGGATATGAAATGAAGGGGACAGTGCACAGCGAAACTCTTAGAAGTGATACTGAATAAGGACAGCTTCAACAGGGTGTATAAGAGGGTGAGGGCAGACAAGGGAGCTGAAAATGTCCTGTTTCTGACAGATGACGGACAGGTCCGAGAAAAGCAGATGAGTAGAACAGTATCTGCTTGGCCAATTCTGTCCCTTGTTCGCCCACGTGAGAAGTGATAAAATAGTACAAAATAATATAAGAAAAACTTGTAAAAAATGACAAAATGCTAATTATTCTATTTGGATATTCAGGTTTGCTGATAGAAAATACACAAAAAATGTACTAGTCTGTATATTCATGTCAATGTCATACATCGCTGGGCAGTTTCGTTACCTGTGGGACAATGTTGTATCAGACGGAATGTTATTTTAGAAAGGAATGAAAAAGATATGCCTACGATTCAGGACACGATCATACAGGCGGTCAAGGCGAAGGGTTATAGAATCCTGGAGGATAAAGATGCCCTGTGTGTCATTCTGGAGGATCTGTCTCCCGGTCTGCAAAGCGAGAGAGGATTTATTGACAAAGTATATAACAACAGGGTAGGAAGGATTTTGTTAAATGCCTATTTGTCGGATCCGTCGGGAAAAGAAGAGTATCTGCGGGAGGCGGACGAATATCTCGACAGGGAAAACGGTCGCAATGAGACATGGAGAAAGCGCCTGTTGTCCTACTTTGAGCCTGCCATAAAGGGCGGGCTGCCGGGACAGGAAGCGATGCGCAAAGGACAGAGGGTGGCGCTCGACAGTTCTGTGAAGATGGCGCTTGTCGGAATGGGCTGGGATATTGGGCGATACGATGGAGGGCATGATTTCAGTCTGGACGTGTCTGCGTTCATGCTGGGCGAAAATGGAAGATGTCAGAGAAGTGAGGATTTTATTTTTTATAATAATCTGCAGGGAAGAAACAGGGCAGTCGCCTATCTGAAGGATGATCTGCGGGGTGAAGATACCCGGGACAATCAGGTGATGATCATTGATTTTTCCAGGATTCCGGATGATGTTCACAGGATCGCTGTCTGTGTGTCGATCTATGATGCCGCCGCCCGCTGCCAGAACTTTGGACAGGTTACGAACGCTTATATCAGGGTGGCGAAGATAGCGAACAGGCTTGACATGAAGGGCAGGGAGCAGCTGCGTTTTCATCTCGGTGAATGGTTTTCTGATGAGACTGCGTTGGTGTTTGGCGAGATCTACAGATACAGAGATGAGTGGAAGTTCAATGCGGTCGGCGCTGGATTTCAGGGCGGGATGGAGGCTTTGCTGAACCGGTTCGGATTAGAAACTGCATAGACAGACCGCGCGGACTGCAGATCCAGGAGAAAGGCAGAGGGCACGGTCCTGTTTGCGGTTGGAACAGAAAACAGAAAGGATACAGAGGAAGGCGGAAGATGAGTATGGGTGGAAAGAACAAGGGTGACGTGATCGAAAAAGGAATCGTCATAGTTGACAGAAATAATTCAAAAGTGGCGGTTAATTATCTGATCAGCGATGCGGGAGGCCAGGGAGATGTCTATCATGTCACGTTCAAAGGGCACGATTATGCCATGAAATGGTATTGCAAGCACACAGACGATGTGATCGGAGGGGCACAGTATACCACGATCTCGAGGATCTGCGGGGAGGATAAAAGGCCGGGCGGCCAATTCATATGGCCGCTTATTCTGGTTACAGAGGAAAATCCGGAAAACGGAAAAAGATTTGGTTACCTCATGGAGCTGCTGCCCGGGGGAGTGCATGAAATGGACGATTTTCTCCGAATGGACGGCGACCCGAAGGCAGTGCGGTTTAAGAATTACAATTCCATGCTGGTCGCAGGGATGAATTTTGCGGCAGCGATGCAGCGTCTGCATTTAAAAGGCCTGTCATACAAAGATCTCAATCCCAAGAACTTTGCGATCGATCCGGAGAATGGGGATGTCCTGGTCGTGGATAATGACAATGTCTCCATTGATGGGGATCTGTGCTCTGTCAAGGGGACAAAGGGATATATGGCACCGGAGATCCCCAGGAGCAATTACAGGCAGAATCCCGGCAGGGAGACGGATTACTATTCCCTGGCAACTGTGCTGTACCGCTTATTCTTTGTCGATCATCCCATGGAGGGAAAAGCGTGGGCAGATTATCCGCTCTGTACGGATCAGGTTGAGGATTATCTATACGCGATCAATCCGGTGTTTCATTTTGATCCGGATGATGACAGCAACCGGCCGACAGAGGTGTATGCCCCGAATGCCGGTATGAGATGGCGTGCCATGCCGCAGGAGCTGAGGAATCTGTTCGTCAGGACGTTTACGGACGGAGTGGATCAGCCGGGGGCAAGGCCGCCGGAAAATGAATGGATCGCGACGATCGCGAAGACAAGGGACAAGCTGATCCGGCTGAAACCTGACAGGGAGCAGTTTGTGAACTTTTCAGACCCCAGATCGATCCCGCAGAGATGTCTGGGGTTAAAGATCGGAAACAATACGATAGCGGTTTATCCGCAGAAGGCTGTCTATGCGATCAGCATTGACGGAAATGTCCATCAATACGCAAGTGTGTCTGCAGGGATCGTGTATGACAGGAACAGTGACAGGCTGCTCATCCGGAACCTGACAAGCAGGATCTGGAGATGCTATTCTCCTGTGTCCGGGCAGCTGACGGATGTGGGGAAAGGGCAGGAATATCCCCTGGAACCGGGGGTGATGATCGAGTTTCAGAGAGATCAGCCGAAGATCGTAGGAGAAATATTTGATCCGGCATCCGGAAGACAGTGAGTGCAGGATATGTAAAAAGGAGATAAGAGATGAGCAATGATACATATGATGATCCATTTGGAACCCAGCCTGTTACGCCCGGATATAATACATATCCGACGAAGGGATCCTATAAGCTCCTGGTAGTGATCTTTGTGGTCGACTGCAGCAAGACGATGCACGGAGAGCGGATCGGCGCTGTCAATGCGGCTTTGCAGGAGCTGAAATTTAAGCTGAGGGAGATCAAGGACAATCACAGTCTGGAGCTCAAGGCTGCCATTATGAGCTTTGCCTCCGGTGCAAAGTGGGAGTTGCAGCTGACGCCGATCGAGGAAGTGATACTGAATACGATCCACACCCGCCCGGGGCTGACGGAGTATGGAGCGGCTTTTCATGAGCTGAACAAGGTGCTTCAGAAAGAGGCGTATATGAAGCACGTGGGAAAGGTTGCACCTCCGGCGATCATGTTTCTGACAGACGGGGAACCGGAGGATGACTATCAGGCGGATCTGGATGAACTGCTGAGAAATCCGTGGTTTATGAATGCGAGCAGAAGTGCGGTTCTGTTGGGCGACGCCATACATAACCAGTCCGCGAGGAATGCAGTCAGCCAGTTTGTCAATGATGCGGACCGCGATATCGTTACAGCAGATGACAGCACGGTCATCATTCAGAAGATCAGGCTGGCCACCATGCATACTGTTGCGGGGGATCCCATACAGGATGTACCGCAAGACAGTATACGGGTGGATATGGGAGATCCGTTTGACGGACCGGGAGGGAACGATACGGATCCGGTCGGAGATATATCGCTGGCAAAGGATGATCAGGATGTTGATGATCCGTCTGGCGCTGGCTCCATAGCGGGTGATTTGATTGATGGCATTACAGGCTGTATTGATAACCCGTTCGGCGATGACGATGATCTATTCAACAACCTGATATGACATAGCTGCAAGGAGGATTGCCATGGGAGGAGACATAAGCGTTCCCGACAGGAAGACTGTGAGGATCCGCGAACAGTGGTATGAAAGTGCACTGGGTGCAGATGTAGCTGTCGTGGGGAGCGGATCTGTCAGGAGAAAGGTTGTAGTCCATAACTATGACAGGAAGGGAAAACTACAGCTGGAAAATAAACTTAAAATATTTGCAGGCACATTAGGTGAAGGGGGTGCCAGGGAGAAAACATTCAGGGAGATAAGGGGGTTAAAGGAATTTAAGAATATTATTTTTCCCATGGATAATCCTGAACAGCCAGATCCCCGAAATGATAACAGATATTGTATCTTCTGCGACCTGCCGCGGGAATTCGTACAAAAATATTGTGTTCTCGGCAAAGCTGTCGGCAGGGCTGATTTTACATTGCATTCAAGAGTGGTTGCCGCTTTGAATATTGCCGAGGTCATGAAAACGGTGAATCGGTACTTTAGCGGTATGATCAGCTGTGTTACGCCGGCTGCATTTTACATCAATCCGGAGAATGGGGATGTCAGGGTTTTTATAGAATATCTGCTATATTATGATCCGGCCCGGGTTGACGGGGGGGAGGACTATCTCTTATGCGGCAGCGGATCGCGCACATTAAAGGAAGAGGATCTGGTAAAGTTTGAAGCTTATACGATATTCCGGCTGCTGTGTGTGGATAATCCATATGACGGCAGGGATACTTTGATCCAGTTTCCGTTGCTCTCAGCAACGGCGCTGAACCAGATCAATTCCGGTAAATACGGCTTTATCTTTTCGGGTTACTGGAACCAGTATTCTGAGCATATTGGGAAGGAAGCTTATCAGAGATGGAGAAATATACCTTCCGGTCTGAGGAGCCTGCTGGAGGCAGAGTTAAACAGAAAACAGGGAGAGGGGCAATATAAGACAACAGATGAATGGTTAGCGTACATGAGGATGCTGAGAGACTGCCTTGTCCTGGAGAACGGTCAGTTTCGGCTCTGCGATCCAGATGTCCCCAGTCAGGTGCTGTTTCTTCAGACAGGAGATTACAGGATCCCGGTCAAACCGCGGAAGGCGGTTTACTGGTATCATGTAGGAATGCCGGAGGATCAGTTTGAGAACGGGATCGTAGCGGGGATCAACGCGGACGGTTATGTCGAGAACTATTCCCACATACAGTGGGATATATCCAAGCCAGCGGCAGCAATAAAATTAGAATCGAGACAGAGCATCAAACCAGAGGAAGGAATGAGAATTGATATAGGCGGGAAGGTTCTGTATGTGATCTGCGGGGGAAATTCGATCCAACCGGCCTTTGACACGGGCAGCTTGGCTGAACCGCTTAAGCTGATGGAGGTTCAGGAGGTTGATCAGGAGAACGATAGGGATAGGCAGAGAGGCGGTGGATCTTGAGCGTTTCGAAAAGCATTGTCACAGTGATTTTCATTGTGGACACGTCGGGCAGCATGTGCGGACAGAAGATCGAGTCGGTAAACGCAGCTGTCGCCGAATGTCTCGGGGTACTCAGAAAATATCAGACGGGAAATGAAAATCTCATGACCGGATTTCTCACTTTTGACGAAAAGGCAGGGGATCTTGTTTGGAAGAGGGATGGGGGATCGGCTGTCTTTAAGGTGAAGCCCAAAAGCAATGGATTTTACAGTATGACATCGTTCTCCTGCCTGTATGAAGGGTTGTATGCGGTCTTGCGCGAATGTCAGACAGACAGACTGTGTCTTTTTCTGATAACGGACGGAAGGCCTACAGACTCAGGCGAGTATGCGGATGCGCTGGAGAAGGTGAAAAGCCTGGAAGTTTTCAGAAGGGCAGACAGGTATGTGGTTCTATCCGGAAATGATACGGGCGGAATAGGCAATGACGTCCTGGAATTTGTCGGGTTTCAGGCGGATAAGATCATACATCTGTCGGATTTGTCAGGCTGCATGGCAAAAGTGCAGATGCTGACGGCGGATGACGGCGGCAACAAGGCGCGGTATGAATCAATATTTGGTGATTAAATATAAAGGAGGAAGTAGCATGCATTGTCCAGAGTATGATGCACGCGAAATAAGCGATGGCAGATGACTATATGGGATCTGAGGTTTTTACGCCGCAGATAGGGAATATGTTTACAAAAGGGACAGCGAAGCTTTTAAATATGATCTTTGTCGTGGACATATCCGGAAGCATGCGCGGGCACGGACGGATTCAGGCGGTCAACGACGCGTTCACGAAGATGATCCCGGATCTGAGGCAGATTCAGGAGGACAGCATGTCAGAGTTCGAACTCAAGATCGCGATCATGACGTTTGACCAGGATGCGCGGTGGATCGTGACACCTACGCCGATCATGGAGTATAACCATGAGGATCTGCTGTGCAGTGAATGGGTGACATATTTTAGCAATGCGTTTCATAAACTGGGAGAGAAACTGACGCGGAAGGAATTCATGGCTCATACGGGAAAACTGGCACAGCCGTATATCATGTTTATGACAGACGGGGAGCCTACCCCGGATGATGATTACCAGCCGGAGCTGGATGCCCTGCTTGAGAACGGATGGTTCAAGGCATCCCAGAGGTTTGCCGTGCTGATCGGAACCGATGCGATCAACAGCCAGGAGGCGAGGGATGCTGTCGCGAGGTTTGTGACCAGTCCGGAGGAGGGGATCATTGATGCGGTGGATGCAGCTGCCATTGCGGCGGAGGTGCAGGCAAAGACGATCCATACCATTCAGATCGCTACAAGGCACGGGGTTCCTTCTGTCAGTCTGACGGACAGCAGCTCGTCTGCTGATGATAACGGTTTTGGGGACTTTGGCGGTTTTGGAGACTTTGGGGACTTTGACGATAGTAGTTTTATATAAAACGGGGCCTGTATAGAACGAGGGGATAATTTATGCAGTATAGAACATTTGATAATTTCCAGCGAGGGTTTTCACATGAAAAGGCAGGTTCTGACAGTGCGTGTGAGGACTATGCGGATTCATATGCTGATGCTGGTGGCAGGTTTTACATCTGCGCTGTCTGTGACGGGCACAGTGACAACAACTGCTTCCGGAGTTCAAAGGGTGCGCAGTATGGATGTGAGGCGGCAGTCGAGATCTTATCCCGCTTCTGTACGCTGTATTATGAAGACGAAGAGGCTGCGAGAAAGATTGAATTCACGGATGAAGTGATGCTGCGTCTCAAGAAGAGTATCAAACAGTATTGGGATGACAGAGTGCTGGGGGATATCAATGCGCATCCCATCTCGGATGAGGAGACGGCACATCTGAGCGACCGTGTGAGAACCCTGTACAGTTCCGGCCGCGGTCTGCAGAATATCTATGGAGCGACTTTTCTCGCGTTTGCCATCAGTAAAGAGTTCTGTGTCGCACTTCATATCGGGGATGGGATCATGCTGTGCGTTGATTCGGACGGTACATACTATGAGCCGTTGCAGCCGGATAAGAAAAGCGAGACGGGAGCGCCGGCGTCTCTGTGTGATACGGATCTGTTTTCGCGCGAGGGCGCGTTCCGATGCAAAGTTTTGCGCAGGATCCCACAGGCAGTTGTCGTGTCTTCTGACGGGATCGGGGACTGTATGGATCCGCTGCAGTTTATGGAATTGTTTCATTCACTGATAGAGACATTTGAATCCATGGAGCAGAATAACAGCGGCCAGAACCTGATGAATGATTCGCAGAAAAATTATCTGGAGAGTCTTGTGAAGCACTATGCGCAGAAAGGAAACGGTGTGGAGGATGACTGTTCCCTCGCGGGTATCTATGCTGTGGATGGGAGAATACCGCAGGTAAAGATACCGTTGGACAAGGCGGAACAATTGTGGAGGAATTCCATCGAAGAGAGAAACAGTGTGATCCAGGATTATGAGAGACGAAAAAAGGAAACGATCGAAAGGATCGATCATCAGAAGAGAAATATGGACGCAGAGACCAGCGTATGGTACACGGACAAAGGTAAGCTGGAAAATCACAAGGAGGCGCTGAGGAATATCGTCAGAAATGAGGAGGATAAGAACCGCTATTATGATGCCAGGATAAGGGGCTGTGAGGAGTATATACAAAGGGCCGGGGGGGCAGTACCCGGCAGGATCGGATTGATCAGGATCATGCCTGTGGATGAACGGTATCTGGAAGAAGACGAGGTGTACAAAGAAATCAAAGAGTACATGGAATCCAGGAATGCGAAGGGACAGGAAAAGAAGCTGGAGAATGTGACATGCAACGGAGAGGCGTACAGGGACGTGGTGCAGACGGGAGAGACAGAAGCTGAGACAGACCCGAAAGATGTCAGGAAGGAATATATGACCGTTTGACGGATGGGGTGAGAAGAGATGAGCGGACCCAAGTTAAGTCAGGCCGAGCTGGAGCGGATGCGTGCAGAACAGCTTGAAAGAGAGCGGATGGCGGCGCTGAAGAGGCTGCAGGAAGCTCAGAGCGCATATCGGAAAGAGTGTGCGAAGGCCGGTATCCTGAAAGAAAAAGCCAGTCAGCTGTTAAGCCGGACGGATGCGGTATATCGCGCCGATGCAGAAGTACGGGTTCAGGCTGCACTGGACAGAATCCGTATCAGACCGGTGGCAGATACAAAAGATCCGGAGAGTTATGATGCTGCGAGGACAGAGCTGGCAAAGATTATACAGGAGGCTGCCGGCGAGATTGGCGGGATACTGAAAACGGTTGCGGATAGGACCGTCAATGATAAAAAGCAGAATGATGCCAATGCCGTGTATCAGTCATTTCAGTCGACTGTCAATGGGGCAGGCAGGGAGATCGGCGCGGTAAAGATCGCGTTCGGGAACAGCTACGATAAGGAGTGTATCAGGAGGCAGCTGGATGCGATGCGGGTTCATTTTGAAGTGCAGGCAGACTGCACAGATGTTCCGGATCTGCGCGGTTTTTCAGCGGCGGCGGTTTCCAGGATAAAGGGACTGTTGTCCCAGGATCTGGATGTGGCGCGGTCTGAAATGCAGCGGATCGCAAATGAGGAGGCGGAGATACTTCGGATTTGCGATGAGAGAAGGGACTTGTACAATGAGTATGCTGCGCTTGCCTCAATGACGGACAGGATTCCCAGGGATCCCGGGGAGTTTGAGAGTGCTGCAGCGATAAGGGCAGAGATCTCAGAATTGAGGGATCTGTACCGGCAGCAGGATGAGATGGATTATATCGCGGATCAGATCAATGACGCGATGGTGGAGCTGGGGTATACATTTGTGACATCCAGGGTTCTGACAAAGAAAGACCAGGGGGAGACGGATTTCAGTCTTTACCAGGCGGACAGGGAAACAGGGGTTGCCGTGTACACAGACCAGACCGGCGCTGTGATGATGCGGATGACAGTGCTGGGAGACGATCCTGTCATTACGGAGGCGGACAGAGATTTTAGCTATCAGAGACAGATCGATTTCTGCGCCGGACACCCGGATATCGTGGCAGCGCTGGCCGGGCGGGGAGTATTGCTGAAACAAAGAAATTACCGTGAGCCGGACAGGGCGTACACTTATAAGATAAATATACAGGGACAAAAAACAGCGGCTAATACGGGATCCACCAAAAAGGATGCGGGAGTCCAGAAGGCAGACAGGAGGAGACGGCGTGCGGGCAGTAAAAGAATGCATGCGGTGTAATGCGAAGAATGATTCGGAACAGAAGTACTGTGTGAAATGCGGGAGATTTTTATCTGCCAGGGCGGCCGGACACCCAAAGAACAAAACGATATGGGATATGGAACTCACGCCCCAGTTGATCGGAAGTTCTGAGCCTCAGCCGTGCGGCCAGGTGATATGTCCGCAGTGCAGGAGCGTGTCCGCGGCAGTAGACGGCGTGCTTCCGCTTGCCTGTGACCAGTGCGGTTATTTTTTTCAGGCAGGTATAGATGACATTGCCCGTGCACCCTCATCGGATCCGCAGATACCGGATGTCAAGAAGAATCCCATTATCAATGTTGGGAGAGACACATCATATATGCGGTTTATCGCTGTTTCCAGGAAGGATGTGCCTCCGGAGGAGGCTGATGTGCAGGGCGGGATCATAGGAGATAACGGGACGGTCATGAGGTGGATCAGGACCAGCCAGCAGATGAGCTTTCGTCATACTCCGGCTGGATGGTACATACAGGTGCTGGCGGGGCAGCCGCTATATAACGGAGTTCCTGTGAATACGGGTGCACAGATCAGATTGTCCGACGGGGATATGCTCACGATAGAAAAGGAACAGATCCGAGTGGAGATCGTTCGGGGAAAGGTTTGAATCAGGAGGGGAAGGTGTATCTTGACAGAATATTATACCCGGTGACTGCTCTTGGGCCGGGAAATCGTGTGGCAGTGTGGACAGCCGGATGCGGCAGGAAATGTGCGGGATGTGCCAATCCTGAATTGTGGGACAGACATCCGCAGCAGTCGATAGAACCGAAGAGGGCAGCAGGGTACATTCATTCCATGATCGGCGGGGAGGTCGATGGACTTACGATAACAGGCGGTGAGCCATTTGATCAGGCGCGGGATCTCGTCAGGATGATCGATGCCCTGGTTGTTCAGACAGAGATATTCGTGTTCTCAGGATATCAGATCGCGGAGCTGCAGGATGATGCGGCAAAGAGGGAGCTGCTGAGCCGGATCGATGTGCTGGTCGATGGGAATTATATTGAGGCGCTCAATGACGGAGTCTCCGCATTGAGGGGGTCGGCAAACCAGCAGATCCACTATTTGAACGAGGATGTCCGGGACAAATACGAACAGTACATCAGGGAAGGCAGGAAGATACAGAATTTTGTATATGATTATAAGACGCTGTCTGTCGGAATACACAATCCGCCTGTCGGATCATGGCGGCGGATGGAATAAGAGGTTGTTGGTATGATTGAGAAAAGCAAGTGGCAGAGGGAGCTTGTCGTGTTCAGCCGCCTGGTGAACACGATCATCCTGACAGGAAATATAAATGATCAGCATCCGATCGTCAACGAGAGCAAGCAGAGGATACGGGGATTTTGCTCGCTTTCATTGTATCTGGCGCATACTTGCCAGAGTCTTGGATATCAGGCTGTCCTTTTCTATACGCCTGTTGATGGATTTTATTCCGTTAACGGACTGCAGCAGAAAACAGACGTTTTGGAACTGGTTGAAAGGGTGGCGCGGGAGGCACAAAACGGCGGTCAGGATGGTCTGGGGCTGACGCGTAGAAAAAGTGCGGCGGGAAATGCTTCTCTGGCTGCGGAGAGTATGGAAAGCGCCGCGTATATCATGGATCTGATCCTGACGCAGAGCAGTACATCTATAGCGGTGATCGTGAGTTTTTCGTCGAGAATGCTGGCAAGACCGGACGACCTGGATATGGACGAGCGCATGATCTTCATGTACTTTCAGGAGGGGGCGGTAAATGCGCGTAAGAACCATGCCGGGAATCCTGCGGCGGCGGACTATCAGGACAATCCGGTGATTCAGAACCAGCTGTTTCTGATCGCGGATAAGATCAATGACCTGCCGGCGTGGTATTATCTGTCACATCCCAGCCTGAAGATCATCGATATACCCAGGCCGGACTACCACGTGCGCAGCCAGATCATAGCAGGGTATTCCACGGCTTTTCCCGGGTTTAGCGAGGCGTCGGATGAGGAAAGGAAATTGTTTCATGATGCTTTTGTCGGCGCGACCGAGGGTTTTACGACGCAGGATATCGCGAGAGTCTTTCAGATCGCGCGGTTTGGCAAGCTGGACATTCACGGTATAGATAACGCGATCCTGCTGTACAAGCATGGTGTCCGGGACAATCCCTGGATGAAACTGGACGCGTGCAGGCTGGCAGGGGCGGAGGAACAGATCGGGAAACGGGTGATCGGGCAGGATCCTGTCGTGAAGGTGGCTGTCGATATTGTCAAGAGGGCAGCCATGGGGATGTCGGGGCTGCAGCACTCAGCTTCCTCCTCAAAACCGAGGGGAATCCTGTTCCTGGCGGGTCCCACAGGTACAGGAAAGACGGAACTGGCGAAGGCGCTGACGGAACTGATCTTTCTGGATGAGAGCAACATGATCCGCTTTGATATGAGTGAATACCGGCAGGAACAGTCTGACCAGAGACTGCTCGGAGCGCCTCCGGGATATGTCGGATATGAGGCTGGAGGCCAGCTGACGAACGCAGTGCGGGAGCATCCGTTTTCCGTACTGCTCTTTGATGAGATCGAGAAAGCGCATCCGTCGGTGCTGGACAAGTTTCTGCAGGTGCTGGAGGACGGAAGGATAACGGACGGGCGCGGAGAGACCGTATACTTCAGGGACTGCCTGATCATTTTTACCAGCAATCTGGGGATTGCCATGCCGTCCCGGGACAATCCGTCTGTCAGGGTGCAGAATGTGAGTTATGAGGAAGATACGGACTATCAGACGGTGCGCGACAAGATCCTCTATGGAGTGAGACATTATTTTAATGACGAGCTGGGGCGGCCGGAGCTGCTGAACAGGATCGGGAATAACATCCTGGTGTTTGACTATATCAGGGAGAACAGTCTCGGACAGATCCTGTCAAAGCAGATCAGCAATATCACCAGAAATCTGTGGGTGGACAAACAGATACAGCTGGTCGTTTCACAGGAGGCGGAGGAGGATCTCCATCAGTTTGCGGCGGCTGACCTGTCGAAAGGACAGGGAGGGCGCGGTATAGGAAACATGATAGAGGAGATGCTGATCAATCCTCTTGCCAGATTCATGTTTGACAACAGTGTTTTCCGGGATACGCTGATCACAGTGGAGCATGTATACAGAAAATACGGGACAGCGGAAATCAAGGCAAAGTTGGGTTGAGGTATGAGTGGTTTAAACGGCATGAGGCTGTCCCTTCCGCCGGGCAGTGTGCTACATGGGCAGAAGGGGAGCTACACTGTAATAAATATTGTGTGTGTCAGCGAGCGGTCAGTCACAGTGTCCTGTACAGATGAGCAGGGGAAGGGGAAGTGGAGGCTGAAATTATATAACGGAGCGTCTGCCGTCTCGGTAGAAGTGCAGAAGATCCTGTTGTCAAATCCTGTCAAAGGGGTCGTTCTGCCTTGTGACACGGGGGGATTTTCAGGTCTGCGGTTCTCTGTGACCCCGGAATTCAAAGCTGTCGATGCCGGTCAGTTTCCGATCCCGCTGCAGGTTCTGACTGACAAGGTGATCCCGCAGATGGCTGATATCATTCATCAGTACCATCAAAACAGGATCCTGCTCAGGGATATCTGTCCCAGCCATATCCTGTACAGACCCGAGGATGAGAAGATGGCATACTGCGGCCTGAACAATGCGGCGGTGCTGAAAGGCAATGCATCCACGACAAAAGCGCCGGGGCATGGGCAGTCTGCAGGATATCTTGCGCCAGAGATCGAAAAGTATGGCTACAGTGTCTGTTCAGACTATTTTTCGTTCGGAGCCACGATCCTGTCGATCCTGAGAGGATCTGACCCGGCTGGGAATCTGACAAGGGAAGCGTTCTTGAGCAGATTGTCCAGGGGAGTGGTTCCGGGCATTGATGTGCAGCATCTGAGAGATACGCCATATGAACTGTACAGCGCGGAGGATAAAGTCCTCTATCTTGCTCTGGGGCTGATGCTCCCGGATCCAGCGGTTCGATGGGGATATGGAGAGATCAGGTGCTGGTGCAGCGGTCAGAGCATTCCCCTGATGCAGGGTGGAAAGAGGGTTCATTATCAATTTGCAAGACCATATACAGCTGGCGGCGGTCAATGCTGGAACCAGAAACAGCTGGCAGCCGGGATCGCGGCGAAAAGGACAGAGTGGACGGACAGCGCGGTGCGGCGGATCGCAGAGTTTGCCAGGGAGGAGGGGCTTGCGTGTTCTGGTGCACTGGATTGGATTGCGGCCGATCCGGGTTTATCCGCAAAGGGAAAAATTTACACACTGGATCCGGCAATAGTCGGTCTGTGGTGGGATGGAAGGTCTTTTTCAGATACGGGGAGCCTTGTGGATGCGTTCAAAAAAGGTACTTTTCCGACTGAGGAGTTTTCCAGACTGCTGAGAGACAGGGCGATCTCTTTTCTGGAAAAATGCCGGGAAGGGATCGGAATCAGCAGCGGGGAGTGTATTGCAGATATTGAGGCGGTGGAGTCTCTGGAAACCTCCGAGCCGGGCAAGGGTGTCCAGCGGTGCATGATGATGTTTGCCAATGATCCGGATGAACGCTTTTTTACCGTGGACGGGGAAGACTACAGGGATCTGTCCCAGCTGTTGCTGCGGTATAAGGACGATGGGAAGAGACTGAGGGAGCTGAGCAGTGCGATCCTTCTCGATCCTTCGTTTCAGGCATGGCTCTGGGCGAAAGGGATGGAGCAGTCCGGTACAGAGGCAGTCCGTATTGTCAGGAGCAGTCCGGAACGTGGATTTTACCTGCTGCTGTGTATCTGTGAGCGTTCTGTGAGTGATGAGGGCGTAAAGAAACTGGCAAGGCGCATGTTTTTGAGATGGGGCGATTATGCCCCTGTGGTATGGCTGAGCAGGAACATCAGATTTTATAAGGCGGCAGGGGAGTCCGGCAGAATGCTCTATGATACGTTTTCAGGTGCGGGGTTCGAGGTGATGGATTCCCTGGATACACTGAGCCGCAAAGCGAATGCGCTTGTCAGCGATTATCAGATCTTTGTGGGAAGGACATTGAAGAATCCATTTGTGTTGGAGAATGAGGATGCGGGGGATCAGGATTTCGAATATTATCCGCTGTATGAGAGCGGATATTTCTGCTGCAGCTGGATCAATGGCCTGGAAGTGTGTCCGGCTTTCCTGAAGAGTGTGGGGGAAGTGATCGATGCCGGAAAGGTGGGGACATGGCTCAGACATAGTGAGGATGAAGAGATACGGCGGCTTCAGGAGCGATCTTCCCGGTTGTCTGCAGGGAATGATGATGCCTCGGCTGATGAGGAGGGCGCTTATAGTTCGCTGAGCAGCAGAAATCTGGGACTTTCGGTCTTTATGATGATCGCAGCGTGCGTGCTGTTCGCGCTGTCAGGAAACAAATCCTGGATGGCGGGGGCGGCTTCCTTTGCGGCTGGTGGAATCTTTCCGGCGCATTCCTTTCTGCAATATTATAAGAAGAAGGTCCGCGTGGAGGTCCGGTTGAGAAACAGGCAGGTTCAGCGGAACAGGCAGTCGGCAATAGACAGCAGGATCGGGATTATCAGACAGCGGAGCATGGAGGTCTATACAGGGATCGTCAATGGACAGGCAGTTCAATGCAGAGTGGCAGCTGCGGCGGACGCGGGCATAGAGGATCGGGATATTTTGGGTCAGAATGCTCCGGATCTGAGCGACCTTGATCTGGGTGCAGGTCAAAAAGTCATGGCATATATCTCGACATACGGCTATGTTATGATGGCGGTCATCTCTGTGGGAGACGGATACAGTCTGTTTGCAGAGGCCAGTATTTATGCTGCGATTTATGGGCTGGCGCTGCCGTATCTGTTAAACCGGAGACGTCTGGTGAGGACCTTTTCGGCGTGGTCTGCCACGACACTGACCGTGGCAGCTGCAGCCATCTGGGGAGGAGCGGCGTTCGGCAGTTCGTTTTTCGTTGCGATGAACTGGGCGCCGGTCGTCTGCCTGATCGCTGGGGGTGTGTTGGGTCTGTTCCTCATGTTCATGTGAAGGAGAAAAAGATGGAAACAGCGAGATTACAGGCGGTATTGCGGGAGCTTGACAACCGTACCCTGGGTACAGGGCGGCAGGTATTGGAGATCAATAAACAGATCGGCAGCCTGTGTGCGCAGGCAGAACAGTACCGGAATACAGCGGATAGAATTCTTGCCAGGGTATCTGGCGAGGACGATGCCGGGCGGTCTGCGGATATGGTGTCACAGGCCTATGCGTATATCAGCAGGGCGGAATATTGTGAAGCTTCTGCGGGGGAGATGCAGTCACAGGCAGATACGCTGAAGGGGGACCTTCAGGTCTGCAGATCCGAATACGAATATTATATGGGTGAGGGGGAAAGAAATCTTGAAAACCTGAGACTTACAGTTGAAAAGCTGACGGCACTGTCGGGGGCGAAGTACGGAGGCGGCGGTCTGGCGCAGTCTCTTGGGCAGACGCGGCAAAGACTGGCTTTTAACACGAAGCTGGTAGACGGCTGCAGGCAGAGGATCCAGTGGATCGACCGGATCTGCGGGAGCGGGGGCGGTCAGCCGGTCAGAAAATATACATTGCATTAAATGCGTTGGAACATGCGAAGGAGAAAAGAAAATGGGCTATTCGATGGACAGTTATATAACAAGAGGGCAGATGGATGTCACGGACAAATTAAATGAGGGGAAGGATCAGGTATCACAGATCGGAGATGAGTTTCGGGAAGTGAAAGACCAGATCCAGGATATTCCAGGAGGGCTGGATGATGATCTGAAGGATATGATAAAAAATGCCGAGTTATCTGGACGGCAGGAAGCGCTTGCCGATATTGAGGCAGTGGAGAGATCCCTGATCGACACCGCGAAGACAACGGCCGATTCGATCGGGGGAGATGTCAGGAACAAAATATCCGATAATACTTCCGTCAGGGGAAAAATAGACGGGATAAACAGCAAATATGGACAGGGGGATCTCGCCAGAGCGAAAGCGGCGATCGATGCCAACACCCGGAAGGGGGAGGACCTTCTCAGGATGCTGGATGATGCGATCAAAGATGCGGACCAGAGCACACAGCGCGTAAAGGATAAGCTGTAGCAAAAAGGAGATGCTTTATGGGAACTGAATTTTATACGATTCATGCGATCCCGGATCTGACACTGGCACAGTATAGCGCTGAGGAAAGCGGCGGAGTTGACGATGTGATCCGCCAGCATGCGGCTTTCTACCGTCAGCTGAACAGGAAAGGCCTGCTGTTCGGCGAGATATACCATCTCGTTTATGTGTACGATCCGCTTATGCAGCCGGGAAAAAGGCTGAATGTTTATCTGCGTGCGGACAGGGATGGCGAGTCTCCCGCCTGCATGCATGAGTTCATGACAGCGTCCCCGCTGTCGTCATACTTTCACTTTGAGAAGGAAGAGCCGCCCTGTGACCCTGTCTTTGCATACCGCGCAGTGATAGGAAAACAGGACGGGTTTGTCTCATCGTCCTTCCCGGACAAAAATACAGGATATTATACGGTATATCCATGGAAGGCAAACGAGAAAGCGCGGCTGATCGGACTGTTCAGGATGATGCAGAGACTGCAGCAGCCTGCAGCGTACAGTGTTACGGTCAGGTCTGTCGATCTCTCTGTAAGTATGCGGGAGTCCTTTCGGACACAGATCCAGTATATCCGCAATGCGCAGAAAGTGAACATGGGGAACAGGGATGAGAATGCAGAACAGTGTCTGCGGATATACGACAAGTTTCTTGAGAGTCTGTGCAGTCATCCGCATTTTATCTGCAGGATCAGTTCTTATGCCGGACAGGAATCCGTGGCAAGGATGATACTGGACGCGGCTGCTTCGGAGGCGGTTGAGGAGGGCAGTTATCGGATGATGTGCGAAGCTGGGACGTTTCATCCGCTGGAGCCGGAGAGAGGGATGGGAGAACTCTGTCTGGATGATGCACCGAGGGGGATGCGTAGGTGGAACAGACTGTTCCTGCTCAGTGAGCTGGTTCCGTTTGCGATGTTCCCTGTCCTGTACCCGGGAGAGACGGTGGAGATCCCAAAGGAATCTGCACCGGTCTATGAGAAAAGGGGGCTTCATCTTGGCAGGGATCGCAGCGGTTATGACGTATATGTCCCGCTTGATCTGCTGGCGAAGCATGCCCTGCTGGCAGGTGTTCCTGGAAGCGGGAAGACTTACAGCATGCTCCATATTTCGTCACAGCTGTCTGGGGAATACGCGATCCCGGTTCTGGTGCTCGAACCGGCTAAAAAGGAATACCGGGCTCTTGCGCGCAACACGAAAATGCCGGATCTGGCCGTGTTTTCACCCGGAGCCGCAGGTTCGTTTCCACTGAGGATCAACCCATTTGAATTTCCAGCAGGGTTGAAACTGTCGGAACATATCACGAATCTCGTTCAGGTTTTTGAGGGGGCATTTGATCTGACACCGCCCATGCCGTTTCTGGTATCGGAGGGAATCGAGCAGGTTTACAGGGATCATGGGTGGTATCCGTTTGAAGTGAATGATGGATCCCGCTCATATCCGAGCATCCGGGAACTGTACGACAAGGTCGCCAAACTTCTGGATGCGTCTGATTACGCGCCGGAGATCAGAAGCAATCTGAAATCCTGCCTGCAGGTGAGGATTGGATCCCTGATCACGAGAGAGATGGGGAATGTGTTTGACGTGCCGGCATCGACGTTATCTCCGGAGGAATGGCTGCAGGCCACATGTGTGATCGAGCTGGAGTCGCTGGGACCGGATGCGGCCAATTTCCTCACCTTACTGCTGATGACCCTGATCAGGGAGTTGCTGAGGCAGCATCCCAAGGCAGCTCAGGACAGGCCAAGACATGTGATCTTTTTGGAAGAAGCCCACAATCTGATCGGTCCGTCGACGGTGGCAAATGCCGAGAACGGGGATGCCAAGGTGGCGTCGACAAAGTATATTGTAAATATGCTTGCGGAGGTCAGGGCACTGCGGGAGGCCATCGTGATCGCAGACCAGCTGCCGACAGGGCTGGCGCCGCAGATTACCAAGAATACATCTCTGAAGATCGCGCACCGGATAACCGCGATGGATGACCGGCAGCTTTTGGCAGCCACGATGTCAGCCGACGGGGTTCAGCTTGAACGCATGGGATCCTTTCAGCCCGGACAGGCGCTGTGTGTCTATGAAAATATCATGAAACCATTTGAGATCCAGATATCAGAATACGACGGGAATGCGGAACCGCCTGACAATGATGAGCTGTATGAGATCCTCTCGGACAGGGATATATACAGGAAGGTCATGGAGCGCGATTTTGAGATAATGAACAGAAAGTTTATGGCAAAAAAGAGCCGGATCCTGGAGAGATACAGGATTATAGTTGAGAGCGGCAGAATAATGGAACAAAACAGGGTTGTTGTACAAAAAAATCCGACAGATCAAAAGAACATTAGCAAATTTAAGTCAAACGAAGAACAGTACATGAGGAATATAGACAGGCTGTTCGAGGACTGGCTGGAATATCTGCTGGAGCTGAGCGATTACTGTAAGATGAACATGTTGAAAAGGCAGGATGGGTTGGCTCTTGTGCGTCGCGACTTAAGAGAATTGATGGATGTGATAAAGGAATTGATGAAAGACTCCCCAGATCAGTGTGCCGCGACCCTGGGGAGAGTGGTAGGCAGGATCGACGGCGGTTTGACATGGGCGGCAGGACAAGTGCCAAAATAGGGAAAGGAATGTGTGCATGGGATATGATTCGTTATCAGGCAGGACAGATTCGTATGTAAAAGACAGGAAACATCTCAACGAAGAGTTTGATTGTTTTGATGAAGCGTATGGGAAACTGGAAGATGTCCGTGCGGATGCGGAGAAGTCGGATGCTGACATACAGAGCGCGGTCTCTGATATACAGCGTGGGTTCGACCAGGAGCACAGGACTCTCGAAGGGCAGAGTGATGAACTGGAAGATGAAAAGAGCAGATTGTCGGACAGCATCAACCGGGAGCTGGACAGACTGGATACAGCCAGCAGGAAGATTGATTCCCTCGCGGGGAAAAAGTATGCGGGAGGATTGAAAACGGCATCCGAAATGTGTGAGGACTATATGAAACAGCTGGAGGGGCTTCTGGACCGGCTGGACGCGGCTGCGTCGGCAGGGAATGCACGCGGGGCGGCAGGCGGTGCTATGGATGGCAGGGCAATGCCTGACGGCTCGTGCGATGGGCGGACTGCCTCAGACAGGGATGCGATGCCGGTGGGCAGTCTGGTACCTGACAGGAAGACGCCGCGCGACCTGCCCTGTACCCAATATGGATTTACAGTTGATCCTGATGGCAGCAGCACATACGATTCGCCGATGGAGATGGATCGTTACCTATATAAGAGTCAGGGAGCAGCATATACTAATTTTCAGGGCACCTGCGGGCTGTGTTCCATTGTGAATGTCATGAGGCTGGCCGGTGTAAACCTCAGTGAGAAGGATGTCATTGACTATGCTGCGAAAACGGCAGAATCGGATGAGATGACTGCGGGCGGCGTGCCGTGGGCGAACAGGCTATGCGTCATTGATCCGTTCAGATCCGGAGCAAGCGGGGGAACAAATCCGCGGAAACGGAAAAAGATATTGGAGCATTTTGGCATAAGCAGCGGGATCTTCCCTGTAAAAATGGACGGAGGGACAGCGTCGGATGAAACGATCAGAGAGATCGCGGACTATGTGGCGCATGGGCGCGGCGTGATCTTGTCGGTACATGCGAGTGTTCTCGAACCACAGATATATGCCAGTGATCTCAATCATGATTTTCATGCGGTCACGGTCACAAGTGTCGGGAAGAACAGGCAGGGAGACATTTCAGGGTTTTATATCTGCGATTCCAACAGGGGTACTTCATTTTACCCGGCAGATGTAGTCCGGTCGGCGCTGACAGGCGCGGACATGAACGTGACTTATTCATATATCAGATAGGAAAGGGAAGAGATGGAAGCGTTAGGAGAGATCAAACAGAAAATATTCAGGACAGAATGTAAGGAGTTCTTATATGAAGGAATGTCAAGGTCGGAACCGGTGATGACCGTGGATGAACATGGGATCATCGACAATTATTTTATATATGCGGGCAATCATGAGATGACAATGGTGTCACCGCCCATGATCGCCTTTGGGATTTATTCAGATATAGGGAAAACAGCTTACATAAATACAGGAATATATGATGAGGGAGCTCCTCTAAAGAAAAACCAGATAGACAGGGGAATCATTGATGAGGAATACATTCGGGAATATGAGCGGCTTTACAGGGAATTGCGCAAATTTGTTTTTCAAAACTGTGATGACGCCCAAAAAGATGTTCTGGGCAAATATGTAGAACATTTGTATCGTTTATCTGGAAACGGGCTGTGGGAAGATTATCTGGAGGCTGTTCCTGGTTTTTTTGAATGGGCGGCCGGGGAGGGTGTTGGAACTGCGTATGGATCGTAAAAGTGGCACCATCTGGGAAGCACATCGGTATGGAGCAATGTTAAAGTGAGGATAGACATATGGACGAATTGTTGAAACAAAATCCATCGCAGCTGTCGGATGAGAGAAGGGAAATGTTTGCCCTTGCAGACCGCTTTTCAGCGGCGGTCAAGGCATATCAGCGGCAGTATGTATCCATAGCTGAAAAGAAGAATAAAGATCTGCAGCAGCGCAGTCTGGACAAAAAGAATCATCTGGACAGGCTGAGAGAACTGCAGGAAAGTGAGAGAAGGCGCCTTTCGGAGGAATACAGGAAGGCGGTCGAGTCGATTGACAGACAGATCGCCAGCTGGCAGAGCCAGACGTCTGAAGCGCTGCGGATGCAGGAAAAACGCCTGACCGCGGCGGAGAGGGAGGAGAGGACTGCCCTGAACTGTGCGCATAACGCCGACGAGGCGAGGCTGAAGAAGGATAAAGAGACCAGAAAACGCATTGGAGGGGTGTTGTCGGATGTAGATATATTATTGGGAAAGACATTGAGAGGGGGCAGCAGGTTCAAAAAGATCTGTTATTCCCTTGAGAAGCCTCGGATCAATATTGCCGGAAAGGCGGAGGCGCTGGAGGCGGTGGAAAAGTCTGTCGTCGATGAGGCGCAGAGTACATATGACACGATAAAGGATATAACCGAATCGCTGTTAAAGAAGGTGATATTTTATAAAAAGAGGACTGCCTGTATCAAAAAACTTCTGGAGATAGATACCGCGGCGCGGGAAGCTATACTGTGGATGGAATCGGAAAACAGGAAGGAGGAGGAGAAGAGAAGAAAGGACAGTGACGAGAGATGCGCGCAGCTCCGCGCAGAGTGCAGCCGGAACAGGCAGGAGATCGTCAATAAGAAAAACGATGCGGTCAGCCTGCTGCAGAAAAAGCGCGGGCAGGCAGATGAGCAGTACCAGGAATCCTCCGCACGCATGGCGGCGGGGCATAAGGGCAGGTATGAGGAGCAGGAAAAATATTATTCAGCACAGATGAAAAACGCAGCCGCACAGTGGCAGGCGGAATTGGACAGATGCAGCAGAACGTTTGCGTCACAGATGGAGGAGGAATTTCCGGCGGCGAGAATGAATCAATGGCTGAGTCAGTTCTGGCTTCACCCAAGAAATGTCGAGGATTACAGTAAGGCTGGCTTTCCGCAGTTGAATACGCTCATAGGAATGGCGTCCATTGATATATCCGGCTGGTATAAGGGCGGGACTGGTGCTGTTATCCGGCAGGTTCTGAAGAATTACAGCGGTCTTTTCGGAGTTAATCAGAAACAGGCGGAAAGAGCGTACAGGGAGGCAAAGATCTACCTGCCTTACACGATATCGATAGAGGAGGGGACATCCCTGCTGATCAGTTATGATGACGGTTCCGACGAGAGGGCAAAGACTATCCTGAATGCGATCGGTATGAGGCTGCTGCGCTCTGTGCCGCCGTGTCAGATGCGGTTTCAGCTGATCGATGCGGATGGGATCGGGACTTTTGGGCGGTTGATGTCCCTGGACCCGTCCATAGCCAATAACCCCAGTGAACCGACCGTAAAAAGTTTTGCGATCGGCGAGGGCGGGCAGGTGCACTCGACAAAAGAGGATATAGCGTCACAGATCGCGGAGACAAAGATCACAATGGACGATCTGTCACGACAGCTTACAAACTACAGTTCGATCAGGGAATTTAACCAGAGCAATCCATTGAGCAGGCAGATCTACAGGCCTGTTTTAATGATGAATTTTCCGCTTGGTCTGGGAGAGGGCGAGATCAGAACCTTGAGCGCCATGGCGGCGGACTGTTCCAGATGGGGATTTTCCATGATCCTGGCACAGCCAGACAAGGCAATTGGCGCTGTGAAGCAAGAGATACAGGCGAACGTTGGCGAGTTGCGGAAAAATGTGCTGTGCGTCCGGATGGATACGGGTCATAAGGGGCTGAGAGTGATCCAGACTGATTCAGTGACAGAGCGGAATGCAGAGATATTCCTGTATGGTCTGCCTGATCAGCATACGGCTGCTGCGATAGCAAAGGAGATCAGGCGGGACAGCGTTGAGGCGAGCCGGGTGCTGATCCGGTTTACAGAGGCAAAGGGGGTCTGTCCGGACAGAGGCCAGTGGTTCCGCCAGAAAGCGGATGACGGGATTGTGGTTCCGGTCGGGTATCTGGAGGGCGGACAGCCCTTTAAGCTGCAGTTTGATGACCAGCATGTCCATGCTGTGATCATGGGGAACACCGGATCGGGAAAAACAAATCTGCTGCATGTGCTGATGACCAATATCATGTTGAGATACGCGCCGGAAGAGATCATGATCTACCTGATCGATTTCAAGTATGGTCTTGATTTCAGGATGTACACACAGTACAACCTTCCGAATTTCAGGACGATCAGCATCAACAATGATCCTGAGTTTGCGCTGGCAATGCTGCAGAATCTGGAAAAGGAACAGCAGGAGCGGAGCATCCTCATGGGAAGCAGGTATCAGAAAATATCTGAGTATAATGCAGCCAATCCGGGTAAGCGTCTCAACCGGATCCTGCTGGTGATCGACGAGCTGTATGAACTGGCAAAGCAGGCATCGGATGATGTTCAGAAAAGTATATTGAAGAAAATAGACAGTTTTGCACACCAGACGCGGGCTTTCGGGATCCATATGGCAGTCTGCGGCCAGGATCTGGACAAGATCGAGAATTTTGAGACGATAAAGAATCAGTGTACGACCCGGCTTGCATTACATTGCGGGGATGAGCAGGTAAGGATGCTCATGGATGATGCCGGAGTGGCGAGAATGCACACGATCGATACGAATGATCAGGGGGCGTGCGTCTTCTCACTGTCCAATGGATCCAATCCACAGATTGAGCATACGGCATATCTGGAGGCGGCACACCAGGAAAAGCTCCTGGAACAGATACACAGGCATTATCTGAATAAAAAGCAGATCACAAAAGTGAAGGTACTGCTTACCAGGGTGAGCGATGATCCGAACCATCTCCTGCAGATGTTCCTCACAACGGGTTATATTCCAGATCTGACAGACAATCGGATCCTGATCGGAGAACCGATATCGATGGAACGGGAATTCAATCTATGCCTTTCAGAAAATCTGTGGGTGGCAGGGGGCGGCAGTTCGGATGAGGCCATGGATGCCGGAAACAGTATTATGTTCTTTTCGGCACTGTCACTGCTGCTGGCAAAGCTAAAATGTGGTCAGGGCGATATCGTCTGCACGAACTGCAGCGACCAGCCCATGAGGGACATTGAGGAGGAGGAAAGGGATCTGGCAGGCCAGCTGATGTCCATGCATCCGCAGTTTTTTCAGTATCGTGCGGGGGAAAGGTACAGGGAAGTGCTGAACCAGATGTTGGATGAGCTGGAGGCGAGACGCAGTCAGACGAAGCCGTGCTCCAGGGCTCTGTGGTGGTTCCTGATCCGTCCGGAGATCGTAAACGGTGTGGGTGACGACAGCACGATGGTGATCGATCTAAAAGAATTGTTGAATCATGGACCACAGTATAATATACATACGATCCTGTGGAATGCGGACATAAAGAAAGCACAGAAGCTGCAGATCGACAGGACTCTTTTTCGGGACCGGATCTGCCTGGATATGAGCGCTGAAGATTCCAGGATCGTTAACGGAAATGAGCTGAGACCTGCACCGGAAGGATTTAAGGCAGTTTTTATCGGTAACAATACGATGAGATTCCGGGTTTATGACCTGCCTGACGGTAAGTGGATGAACGGCTTATTTGCGCGGTTGAAGGATGCTATCTCCTAAATTCGGGTCAGATAAAAACGACTATCCCAAGGGGATCGTGGTGAACGAGAAAACGAATGGCATTGTCGCAGTCAACGGGCACAGCTACGAGGGCGCGGATAAAAAGACAGAGAATACGAACCTCGTGCTCATGGCCGCAAAGCATTTCTTGGAGTTGTTCAATATCGGGAAGTGATGATATTGAAATTGAAATTTCAGAAAAAAATATCTTTACAGAAAGAATGAACTGATGAAGGGGATGGAAGCCGATCTTTCAAAACGCAGCATAATCCTTGTTACAGACAATCTAAATACCCATTCTCAGGCTTCATAATATAAAGCATTTCCACCAGAGGAAGCACGCAGACTGACAGAACGCTCATACAAAAATGGCTATTGAAGAGCTTTGGTATGATAAGAAAATATGATGCATATTCTTCTGGATGGATAAAATATTCAGTGTGCTGTTTTGCAGATCGTAAATCTGTGAAAACAGCACACATCAATATCAGTTCAATATAAATTCCGCATAGACCGTGTATTTGTCATAATCTCCAGTTGCGCGGAAATCCGTGACACTTTTCTGAATCCTGTAAGTGCCGGAGGCAAGTGATCCGTACAGCCATTCCCAGTCAAGTTCATGCTCCGAACTTTTTTTCGGGGAGAGTGGGTAGGCAACGGAATGAAAAGCATAGTTGCCGTCAGGTATGACAGGGATTTCTTCCCAAACACCATTTTTCTGCACTTCGAGCAGAAAATCATCTCCGTATTCCAGACTGCCGGTCGCAGCACCGGCATCGTATTGATAAAACACGAGTGTTGCGCCGGCCGGTGTGATATTTTTGAGCGAAAAGGACAGTCCGATCTCTTCCAGCTCGGACTCCCGGCTGTAGATATATGCGCCGCCCTCTCTGACAGATGTGTCAAAAGACAGTGTGTCGAGGATCTCCATAACCTGGCCGGAGTATGTTTCCCACCAGTCCTCCACTGAATATGTCAGAGCGACAATGCCTTTATACTCGTCATGGAAAGCGATAAAATCCCAGTATGCGTGATTGTCGTAAGTTCCAATGTCTGCTTTGATCCCTGCGATGGTCGCCTGTTCTTCCGCAAGTCCTGTGCCGCAGACTCCGAAGCCGTCGATGTAATTGAGAGCGATATAGCCGTCTGTCACAGCTTCAGGATAGAAGCGGATGCCGTACAGCCCGTAGTCTGTCTGTCCGCTGTCCATAGGACAGGTTTCATGGCGCCAGCCGTCAGGGATCGACAGGGAGATCTCACCGTATGGACCGCCCTGTATGACAGTAGTGTTTTGGATGGATTCCGCAGGCGTTGTGACGACGGATTCGGCCGGGGCAGTTTCGGAAGGCGTTGCTTCGGGTGTGCTGTTCTCTGTTTGGTTCTCTTCCCGGGAGGCGGGGGCGGCAGCGTCTGTACAGCCGCCGGTGAACAACCCTGTCATAAGCAGCGCTGAAAGTATGATCGCCATGGGATTCTTTTTCATAGTTCGTTTTCCCCTTTCTATAGATGGTGTTGATATTTGCTGATACATATGCAGCAATCTTGAAATGTTCCTATATAATCTATAGAGGGAAAAAGGTTTGTCTGGTTGCGGCGGCATGGGATCAGGCGTGCGTTTTTCTCTCAGCGACTTCCTTGAGCATCGTGGGAAGGTCCTTCTCGATCGTGAACAGATAAGCGGCAACACCGAGGAAGATACATACGACGACGGGGCCGTATTTGAAAAATCCGTCGATGCCGGCGATAGTCGCCTCGGACTGTACTTCTTTTAAACCGTCATATCCGACCGCGGCGAGAAAGATGCCCAGCAGGGAGGTGAGGAGACCCTGACCGATCTTCTGACCGACCGTGTTGGCAGCAAAGAGCACACTCTGCACGCGCGTTCCCAGTTTCCATTCACCATAATCGACGCAATCACCGATCATGGCGCCGGCAAGTCCCATGGGGAAGCCCATGCCGATCCCTTTGATCAGACCAGTCGCCAGGAACCAGGTCACATTGTCGGAGGGACCGAGAATGAAGAGGATCTGGCCTGCAAGGATCAGCACGGTACCAAAAACGACCAGGGCGCGCTTGCTGATCTTGCCTAACACGGAAGGCACGACCATCATCAAAAATACGCCGGGTACGTTGCTGACGGCAATGAAAGATCCCATCAGTCCCAGATTACCCATCACGTCTTTTAAATAGTAAACAGAGACGGAGAGATTGAAGATCAGGAGGATATTGGCGCAGATGCCGATGACCAGCGTATAGATCCAGTATTTATTTCTGAATGCGAAGCCGGCGCCTTTGAGGACATTCTCAGCCGGCTTGTCATTTTCCACACGCTCTTTGACAAAGAAAGCGTTCAGGAAGAGGAACACGAGACCGATCGCGCCGAAAAAGAGTGTAGCCTTCACCCATGCTGCCTGGCTGTTCATGCCGCCGAAATACTCGACGATAGGCATGATCTTGCTGGCAACAACGACCTGCATGCCGGCCGCGAACAACATGGAATAGGCCAGCATCTGGGAGCGGTCAGTAGGATCGTCCGCGGCGTAGGAGGGCAGGGAGGCTGCCGCTGCGCAGACAATGGTATAGAAGATCGTGTTGAAAAGGTTATAGGTGACAAAGATAAAAGCCAGCTGAAGCGCGGGCGTCGTGTCCGGTACCAGGAAGGTCAGTACGACACTGGCAAGCATGGGCAGGCTCCATCTGAGAAGGACAGGGATACAATGGCCGTATTTGCTCTTGTGCGTGTCGATGTACTGGCCGGCGACCAGGTCGGAAAAACCGTCAAAAATCTTGCAGAACAGGATGACGGTTTCGACACCCGGTGGGGCGAGATGGCAGGCAGAGAGCTGGTGGCGTTTACCCGTCAGATGTTCCCGCTGTCGGATCAGCGCGAGGATACGTTTATCGGCGGCTTGTCGATGGGCGGTTTTGGAGCCCTCCGGCTTGGAAGTTATTATCACGAAACATTCAGCAGGATATTCTGTCTTTCCGGTGCGTTTGTGATCGATGACATCGCGGGCATAAAGGAAGGCTATTCGGACGACATAGGCGATTACGATTGTTATCACCACATTTTTGGCGATCTGGAGCAGTTGAAGGGAGCCCCAGGGACCCGCTCTGGTGCGCCGGGCAGGCGGTCAGGGCGGGAAATGTCCCGCAGGTGTATATGGCTTGCGGGAGTGATGACTTTCTGCTGGAGAAGAACCGCGAGATGAAGAAGGCGTTGGAGGCGCTTGGGATCCGGGTGGATTATGAGGAGACCCCTGGCACGCACGACTGGGTATTCTGGAATCGGCATCTGGAGCCGGCGATCCGATGGATGCTGCGTAATTGACGCAGACGGCTTTATGGTCACATGTTTTTGTACGGGAGAAGGGCTATGATTGTATTGGTCATAGCCCTTTTTTGGCGGCGTGCGGGCAGGGAAAGTATGATGGGTGAAACTGACAGGCGGTGGTTATAATGCGGTTTGGCAGTACATATAATGAACAGACAATATATCGAAAATATGGTGGTCATGTGAGAAATAGAGGGCTGGTAGGTCTGATCATGTTCGCGCTGGTGCTGGCGGCGGGAATTTTCTGGTATGAAAACAGGACGCAGGAGGTCAGCCAGACGAACGACAATTTTATCAAGTGGGTGGATTTCAACGCGTCGAAGGAGGCGATGAAAAAAGCATGTCTCATGGATATCGAATCATATGAGGCAGAGAAGCATCTTGACTGGATCACACTGCTTGCCTATGCCGCGGTGCGCGGCGGCGGGGAGTTTGGGAGCAGGTCGGCGTCATATATCGACGAGATCGCGGCAAAGCTTACAAACGGGGAGACCACGGAGGAGGAACTCCGGGAGAAATACCAGTATTTCCCGTATTATTATGAAGCGTATTCCGCTGTGCTCGGCGGTATGGTCGGGGAGTATGAGATACGGGATGAGAGCGGCGCCTGCCAGAAAAAATACGGGCTGAAGGCGTTCTCTCCGATCGCGGCGGGATTTTCTTATCAGGACTATGATGACTTCGGTGTGGGGCGGGATTTTGGCTATAAGCGCCAGCACCTCGGGCACGACATGATGGGGCTGATCGGCACGCCCATCATCGCGGTCGAGTCGGGTTATGTGGAGGCGCTCGGCTGGAACCGCTACGGCGGCTGGCGCATCGGCATCCGCAGCTTTGACAAAAAGCGGTATTACTACTACGCGCATCTGCGGCAGAACAGACCCTATGCGGAGGGACTCAAAGAGGGGGATTACGTCACTGCGGGCGACGTGATCGGCTATATGGGACATACTGGTTACAGCGACAAGGAGAATGTGAACAATATCAAGACAGTGCACCTGCATGTGGGGCTGCAGCTGATCTTTGACGAGTCGCAGAAGGATGGAAACAATGAGATCTGGGTGGATTTTTACCAGCTGGCGGGATTCTTAAGCGGCCACAGGTGCGAGGTCGAGCGCGATGATCTCACGAAGGAGTGGGACCGGAAATATGACATGAAGGATCCTGTCGTACCGGACAAATTTTAAACAAATCTTAATAAAATATTTCAGATCATTCTGTAGTCAGCCGTCGAAAAGTGTGGTAAACTCACACATAAGACAGTATATTGCGGACAGACAAAAAATGTAAGATTTATTTTACTGCAAAACGCAATAATAAATGGATAAAGCACGAAAGGAAAAGGACGGTAATAAGGATGAAAAGGAAATTGTATTATGTACTATTTTTTCTGTACGCCATTGTCGTGGTGTTTGTTCTGTATCTGAACGGCGTGTTCACAGGGGTGTGGAATTCCTCGGTCAATCTGGTCATCAATATCGGATTTCTGATTCTGATCGGGATTCTCTTTGCCGTATCTTCCATCAGTTTCGGAAGGCTGGGCAGAGCCGCCGATGAGCTGGATGCTGTCAGGATCCGTCTGCAGGAGGAATACAGGGAGGCGGGCGAAAAGAATCTCTGGGCAAATTACAAAGATAACGCAGAGCTTTTTGCGGACAAAGACCTGCAGGATGCGTTTGACAGATACCGTATGCGGGTAACAGGGTCCAGGACGAGGCGGGGCGCGGGCGCTTCCTGTGACCTGGAAGAATATATCAATGAGGATCTCCTGGACAGGGTAAGCATGAATTTCTTCAATTCCGGCGTTCCGGGGACGCTGACGGGGCTGGGGATCCTGGGAACGTTTCTGGGGCTGTCCATGGGGCTCGGCGCGTTCAGCGGTGACGACATTTTTACGATCTCTGATAATGTGGGCGCGCTGCTCTCCGGTATGAAAGTGGCGTTTCACACCTCGGTGTACGGCATCTTCTTCTCGCTGGTGTTCAGTATTCTCTACCGGAGCCTGATGGCGGACGCATACAGGGCGCTGGAGGAATTTCTGAATGTGTTCCGCCAGACTGCGCAGCCGCTTTCTGTGAAGGACGATGAAAATGCTGCGACGATGCTCGTCTATCAGGCGGGGATGGCAAATACGTTAAAACAGATGCTGGCGGTGATGAAAGGCAACGCGGCGGAGCAGACTGCGGGCGTGGGACGCATCGTGGCACAGTTTACGGAACAGATGCAGACGGCGCTGGATACGGATTTTAAGAAGCTCGGGAGCGTTCTGAAGAGTGCCGGGGAATCGCAGGCTGCCAGCGCGGCCGATGTCGCGGAGATGGTGAAAACGGTTGCGGCCCTGGTGGAGGCAAACCGCACCGCGCAGGAGGCGCTCACAAGTGCGATGGAACGGCAGAATATTTTTGCGAAACAGCTGGAGGATCAGAAGAAAATGCTGGCAGACACGTGCAGTGATATGAGCGATGAGATCAGCAGCCAGATCTACACATTTGAGCAGATGAGGAATTTATATGAAAAATAGGCGGAGAAACAGAGAGGCTTTTGCGGAGCACAGCTACTGGCAGTCCTACTCGGACATGATGGCGGCGCTCCTGTTGATATTTATCCTGTTGATCGCGATCACTCTTGCGATCTACAGACAGAAGACGAGCGATCTTGACCAGACAAGGCTGGCGCTCAACGCGGCACAGAGCGAGCTGGACGCGACGATAGAGGATCTGGAACTGTCCAAGGCGGAGCTGGAGAAGTCCAATGGGGAGCTTGCGTCCTCGCTGGCGGAACTGCAGCAGGCGTACGCGCAGGCGGCGCTGACGCAGGAGGAGCTGAATAACGCCTACCTGGAGATCGAGAATGCCAGGCAGGAGCTGACGACGACGAAGCAGGAACTGCAGGACATCGTCGGGATCCGCACAGACATCATCGGGGCGCTGCAGACGGCTTTCAGCAATTCTACGATGAAGGTGGACGCGCAGACCGGTTCCATCACGTTCTCCTCGGATGTGCTTTTCCGCTATAACAGCGCCTCGCTGACGGCGGAGAGCAGGGAGACTTTGAAAAACATTATTCCGATGTATCTGGATGTGCTGCTCCAGGACCAGTTCCGCGGGTACATCGCCGAGATCATCATAGAGGGGCATACGGACACGGACGGGGGCTACCAGAGCAATATGGAACTGTCCTACGAGCGCGCCAACGCTGTGGCGGATTTCTGCCTGAACAAAAGCAACGGGCTCAGCGAGGAGAAGATCGAACAGCTGCAAAAACTCCTGACCGTCAACGGAAAGTCGTGGAGCACTCCTGTTTATCTGAAAGATGCCGCGGGAAATCCGACCGGCGAGGTGGACATGCCGGCTTCCAGGAGGGTGGAGATCAAATTCCGTCTGAAGGAGGATGAGATGATCAAGAAGATCGCGGGGATCCTGGCACAGGACGCGAAATAGATTGCTTTTTGAACAATCCTGACTTTTGGAGCTAAAGTAAAAAATAGTGCTAAGCCACAGGTCAAAACCTATGGATTAGCCTTTTTTAACAGGACGTCAATGACAGCCAAGTCCGGGCAAAAATCTTGTATGAAAGATGAATTTTGCGTAAGGTTTATATATTTTCGATCGGACATTTTTGCAACCCTGAAATCATGGATAAGATCAAAGATTTCTTCTGTAACATGCTCATCTTTCAAGATATGTATCTGTAAAAACCTTATTCATAATACTGCAAGTTTTTCACTTCTGAGAGGGTTTTCAGGCTAAATCTTAAAGAGGGGTAGTGGACTGGGAAAAATAATTATCAGAAGTTTGTCATATTTTGTATTGAAATAACAAATCACCGTGTATATAATAAAATTGATTATTTATACTGCTTGTGAGTAAAAAGTTTGCGCTGCTTAAGAAGCCCGTGAACCCCAGTAGGT
>ERZ778517.594-NODE-594-length-37253-cov-8.546239_pt1 | contig 37253 bp, 32 predicted proteins | sample MGYA00510341_ERZ778517 | MGnify/ENA primary metagenome ERZ778517 (study PRJEB29527, sample SAMN07138964) | mouse gut metagenome | material: feces | host: mouse | place: China:Nanjing | collected 2016-01-25 ...
GCATTGTCAAGGAACTCGGCAAAATGACCCCGTAACTTCGGGAGAAGGGGTGCCACAGGAGACTGTGGCCGCAGAGAATAGGCTCAGGCAACTGTTTAGCAAAAACACAGGTCTATGCGAAACCGAAAGGTGAGGTATATGGGCTGACGCCTGCCCGGTGCTGGAAGGTTAAGAGGAGAGGTCAGGAAACGAAGCCTTGAATTTAAGCCCCAGTAAACGGCGGCCGTAACTATAACGGTCCTAAGGTAGCGAAATTCCTTGTCGGGTAAGTTCCGACCCGCACGAAAGGCGTAATGATCTGAGCGCTGTCTCGACAATGCACCCGGTGAAATTGAAGTGCCAGTGAAGATGCTGGCTACCTGCGCCAGGACGGAAAGACCCCATGGAGCTTTACTCCAGCTTGATACTGGGACTCGGTGCTGTATGTACAGGATAGGTGGGAGGCAAAGAAGTGCGGACGCCAGTCTGCATGGAGCCGCTGTTGGGATACCACCCCTGCAGTACTGGGTTTCTAACCTGCAGCCGTGACCCGGCTGGGGGACAATGTCTGGCGGGGAGTTTGACTGGGGCGGTCGCCTCCGAAAGCGTATCGGAGGCGCTCAAAGGTTCCCTCAGAATGGACGGAAACCATTCGGAGAGTGCAAAGGCAGAAGGGAGCCTGACTGCGACACCGACGGGTGGAGCAGGTACGAAAGTAGGACTTAGTGATCCGGTGGTATGAAAGTGGGATTGCCATCGCTCAACGGATAAAAGCTACCCTGGGGATAACAGGCTTATCACTCCCAAGAGTTCACATCGACGGAGTGGTTTGGCACCTCGATGTCGGCTCATCGCATCCTGGGGCTGGAGCAGGTCCCAAGGGTTGGGCTGTTCGCCCATTAAAGCGGTACGCGAGCTGGGTTCAGAACGTCGTGAGACAGTTCGGTCCCTATCCGGCGCGGGCGCAGGATATCTGAGAGGAGCTGTCCTTAGTACGAGAGGACCGGGATGGACGGACCGCTGGTGTACCTGTTGGCGACCAACGCCATGGCAGGGTAGCCAAGTCCGGCAGGGATAAACGCTGAAGGCATCTAAGCGTGAAGCCCCCCTCAAGATGAGATATCCCAGGAGAAATCCGAAGACCCCTTTAAGAGTAAGAGGTAGATAGGCATGAGGTGGAAGCGCAGCAATGTGTGTAGCTGACATGTACTAATCGGTCGACGGCTTAACCAAAACGAAAAGGTATTCTAAGGTTCTAAAGAACAGAACCCAAGAAGAACTACAGCTTTGCCAGAGAGAATGTTGACGCATTCTCCGCAGACAAAGCAGACGGATAGAAAGAAACGGAGATTCAGTATTTGGTTTTGAGGGTATGTTTAAAGTTTATCAACACTATTTACAAAAAAATGTAATTAGTGTTTTTTTTTTAGAATATTTGTGATATAATAAGATAAATCTGAGATTGCGTCTCAATTGGTTTACATTTAAAAGAAGTGAATGAGCAATCGGAAGGATGAGAGGGTATTTTCTAAATATTTAACGTGAGGTGGATTGCATGGATACAAAGATTCTGCTTGAAAATGGAACAAATGAGCTGGAAGTACTTGAATTTAAGCTGGACGGAAATGCTTACGGCATCAATGTGGCGAAGATCAAGGAAATTATTAACTATCAGGAAGTGACGCCTGTACCGAATGCGCATCCGAGCGTTGAAGGCATTTTTATGCCGCGTGATGTGATGATTACGGCGATTGACCTGAAGAACTGCTTACAACGAGGCGTATCTGAACCGGGTGGGCTTTTTATTGTCACGAATTTTAATAAGCTGGATATTGCATTTCACGTGGATTCTGTAGTTGGCATCCATCGTGTGTCCTGGAGAGAGATCATTAAGCCGGGCACGACGATATCTACGTCGGAGGATGGGGTATCGACGGGTATTATCAAATTTGATGACAGGCTGATCATTATTCTTGATTTTGAGAAGATTGTTACGGATATTAATCCTGAGACTGGCCTTAAGGTTGCTGATATTGAGGAGCTGGGCGAGAGACATAGGATTGATGTGCCGATTTTGATTGCAGAGGATTCGCCGCTTTTGAATAAGCTGATTGTGGACTCCTTACATAAGGCAGGCTATGTGAATCTGATTCATACGGAGAACGGCCAGCAGGCTTATGATGTGATTCAGGAGTGCAAGAAAGAGGGCACGCTCAGAGATCATGTACAGTGTATCATTACGGATATTGAGATGCCGATTATGGATGGACACAGACTGACAAAGCTTGTGAAATCCGATGATGAGACGAGAGACATTCCGATTGTTATTTTCTCATCGCTGGTTAATGATGATATGAAGAGAAAGGGAGAGGCGCTCGGAGCAAATGCGCAGCTTTCTAAGCCAGAAATCGGCAATTTGGTACGAGTGGTTGATGAACTGGTCTTGGCGAATAGGTAAGCGGGACATATCAAAAGGTAAGGCCGGGAGTTTTCCGGCCTTCTTTTTGCGCAGCCCAATGTAGAGGAAGTATGCCGCTAAAGCGGCGCATGGGGCGCGCGGCGAGTAGGGGAAGATAACTCTTCCCTACTCGCTTGTGTATAAATGCGAAGTATTTCGACTATGCCGAAGCGGGCTTGCACTGAGGGAATGGAAAGATGGATATGCAGCTTCAGGAAGTAAGGGAAAAAATTCAAGATGCGGAGCTTGTTCTTGTCGGACTTGGGGATGGGTTCCAGTATGGCTGGGGCGCGCTTGTGAATGATGAAAGGTATCGTGAGATCGAGCGGGAAATAGGAGACGACGAACGATATGCCTGGATCGTGCCTTTTTTGCAGAAGATGGTACTGTGCCGGGAGCGGGAGGAAAGGTGGGATCGGGCTTATCAGGCGTTGAGGGCGCTTATAGAGGGAAAAAACTATTTTGTCGTTTCGCTCTGCATGGATGATTATTTGTATGGAACGGGGCTTGACGAGAAAAGGCTGGTGACGCCTTGCGGCGGCTTCCGCAAAATGCAGTGCGATCAGAACTGTACGGGAGAATTATATGAGATACCAGAGGAGATATACGAGGCCGTGATGCGGTACTACAGAGGAAAATTACCTTTGTCGGCGTTGGAGGAGCCGGTTTGTGAAAAGTGCGGTGGAAAACTGCGGTTTAATCAGCTCGGCGTGGAGCGGTATGCGCAGGAGGGGTATCTGGATCAGTGGAATGTTTACACAAAATGGCTGCAGGGCACTGTGAATAGAAAGCTGTGTATGCTGGAGCTGGGAGTGGGAATGAGCTATCCGGGCATTATTCGTTTTCCCTTTGAGAAGATGGCGTACTACAACCAAAAGGCTTTTTTATATCGCGTGCATCCGCGGCTTTATCAATTAGGGGAGGAAATCGCAGACAGGAGCAGGGGGATCGCGGAGAACCCCGTCGATTTTCTTGTAACGATTCAGCCTTCGGCTTCATAGTTACGGAATTCGGTCTATTCCAGTTTTGCCTTCGGCAAAGAGACCGAATTCTTCTAAATCTTTACATATTCTCACGGACTTTGCAGCGAGTGTAAAGTCCTGAGCTGAAATGATACATTTTCTTGCCGCATGGGGAAAAGGGATTTGTTAAATAGGATAAGATGTGATAAAATGTGAGGTAGTGTGACATCAATAAATGTGTGTGGCTATAAAGGTACGGAATAGCTGCAAATGGGGAGAAACTATGAGCTCGAGTGAAGAATATTTAGACAGTTTATTAGATTCCATACTGGGAGGCGGGAAACCGGACGGAGAGGAAGAAGCCGTATCCGGGGCAGAAGGCGGAGATAATCAGGCAGCTTTGTCAGACGGAGGAAAAGCCATGTCTTCCGAGGAGATAGAGGAGATGCTGATGTCCATGGGCACTCTGGGCGGTTCGGAGCAAGAAGCGCAGGAGCAGGCCGGATCGGAAGCAGAGGATATGGAGGCTATGCTTGCTTTCATGAACGAGCATAACGCCGGTGGAACGGCTTCGGGTTCCGAAGAGACTGAGACGACGTTGGATGACTTGGGCATGGATGAAGGTATGGGGGCGGCCGATTTTGCTCCGGAAGGGAAGGAAGCAGAAGAAGGCATGACGGGTGTATCGGATGAGTTGTCGCTGGATGACTTGGATCCGGGCGAGAGCAGCGGTGATGATGGACTTGTGGACGACCTGTCACTGGATAGTTTGGATCTCGGTGTGAGCAGCGTTGACGAGGGAGCTATGGACGACTTATCGCTGGATGATCTGTCGTTTGGCGAGAACGGCGTTGATGATGGACTGCTGGATGAGTTGTCGCTGGACGATCTGGATTTGGGCGATGGCGGAAGCGATGCGGCTATGGCTGACTTTGCTCTGGAGGAGACGGACGGAGGGGAGAGTATGACGTCCGGGCTGGATGAGTTGTCGCTGGATGATCTGGATCTGGGCGAGAGCGGCGTTGATGATGGACTTATGGACGATTTGTCGCTGGACGATCTGGATTTGGGCGACGGTGGAAGCGATGCGGCTATGGCTGATTTTGCCCTGGAGGAGCCGGACGGCGGGGAGAGTATGACGTCCGGGCTGGATGAGTTGTCGCTGGACGATCTGGATCTGGGCGAAAGCGGCGGTGACATGACATTAGATGAGTTGTCGCTGGACGATCTGGATCTGGGTGAAGGCAGCGATGAAGGGGCTTTAGGCGACTTGGCATTGGAGGAAACAGGAGGAACGAATGAGGAAATGGACGGATTGATGTCTGAGGAAGATATTGACCGTCTGTTGAACGGTAATTTATCTGATGAGGAAGGCGGAACGGCTGATTTTGCGCTGGAGGAGACGGGGGAGAGCGATGAAGATCTCTCTGCCCTGCTGGCAGGGATGGGGCACGATGAGGATCTGTCAGAGATCAACGATCTGTTAGAGGGGGCTGACCAGGGTGTTTCGCCGGATGATGATATGCTGGCGATGCTGGAAGGTGCGGATGACGGTGGAGACAGCAGCTTTGATTTTTTTGAAAATGATGAGGCGGCCAAAGAAGCGGAGAGTATTCGGGAACTTACACCGGAGGAGATAGAAGCCAGAGAAAGCGGCGGGAAGTCTAAGAAGGAGAAAAAGAAGCGCAAGAAGCTGTTCGGGAAAAAGAAGAAGGAAAGCGGCGAGGAGGCTGCAGCAGAAGAGGCCGGGGGTGAGCTGGAAGCGCTTTTAGCAGAAACGACCGAACAGGAACCGGAAGCAGAAGAAGAAGAAGCGGAGGAAAAGAAACCGGGATTTTTGGCAAGGCTTATGAATTTCCTGCTGGAGTCGGATGAGGAGGATGAAGATCCCCTTGCGGCGGAGGTTCTCGCGGATAGTGCCGGCGAGACGGGAACGGTTACTGATGAGAATAAAGCGCTTCTGGAGGAATTGAAGGAAGAGGATAAGAAGGGCAAAAAGAAGAAAGATAAGAAGAAGGGCAAGAAAGGAAAAGGCGGAGAAGAAGGGGAGGAAGGCGCCGAGGGAGAAGGGGAAGACAGCAAGAAAGCGAAAAAGAAAAAGAAGAAAGAAAAGAAGAAAAAAGAAGAGGAAGAGACAGATCTGTTTGCACCGCCGGAGAAGAAGCTTTCTAAGAAGAAGGTGATAACGGTGTTTGTATTCTGCGGCACAATCGCGGCTTGTATTGTGCTTTTGGTTTCCTTCCTGCCAAACTATACGGAGAAGCGGGAGGCGCATGTGGCGTATGATCATCAGGATTATGCGCAGGTGTACGACCTTCTGTACGGGAAGGAATTAGATGAACAGGATGAGGTGCTGTTCCAGAGGAGTAACCTGATTCTGCAGATGAATCGGAAGCTTACATCTTATGAAAATTATGGCAGTCTCGATATGCGTCTGGAGTCGTTGAATGCGTTGATTGGCGGTGTGGCGCGCTATCAGGCGATTCTGCCGGAGGCGGAAACATACAATGTAGTAGGTGAGGTCAGTGACATTTACGCGCAGATTTTAGATAGGCTGTCGGCAGACTTCGGGGTGTCTGAGTCGGACGCATTGGAGATCATCGCTCTGGAGGACGATGTGGCTTATTCACAGCGTCTTGAGGCGATTATAAGCGGCGCGGTTTACAGCGAGGATATTCCCGCGGGCAGACAGGATGTGCTGCCGGAGGAAGAGGAGATCATCGAGAGAATAGACGGGCTTGAGTCTGAGACCGAGGGAGAACAGCCGACGGATGATATGCAGACGGATGTGGCCCCGGAAGAGGATATGCTGCCGGAGGAAATGATGGAAGTGAACGCAGATGAAAATGCAGGCGAAGATATGCCGACGGATGAGAATGCGAATGAAGGGGCAGAGTGATGGTAGCGATTATCGATTATGATGCCGGGAATATCAAGAGTGTGGAGAAGGCCGTCTCTCTGCTGGGGCATGAGGCTTTGCTGACGAGGAACAGGGAAGAAATTCTCTTGGCGGATCATGTGATTCTGCCCGGTGTGGGCGCGTTTGGCGACGCTATGGAAAAGCTGCACGGGTACGGGCTGGTTTCCGTCATCCGTGAGACGGCAGATAAAGGGATTCCTTTTCTGGGCATTTGTCTGGGACTGCAGCTTATGTTTGAGAGCAGCGAGGAGGCACCCGGCGTAGCAGGGCTGGGGCTTTTACCGGGAAAGATTGTGAGGATTCCCGATAAGGAGGGGCTGAAAATTCCTCATATCGGCTGGAATTCTCTGACGTTTCCGAATCAGGGACGGCTGTTTCAGGGGATTGCGGAGGGCGCTTATGTGTACTTCGTGCACTCCTATTATCTGCAGGCGGACGATCCGCAGATCGTGAAAGCCTCTACGGAGTATGGCACGCTGATTCACGCTTCGGTGGAGAGAGACAATCTGTTTGCCTGTCAGTTCCATCCGGAGAAGAGCTCGGAGACAGGACTGAAAATATTACAGAACTTTTTGGAAGTTTAGGACGGAGCGGCGATGCATACAAAGCGGATTATTCCCTGTCTGGATGTGAAAAACGGCAGGGTGGTTAAGGGCGTTAATTTCATCAATTTTAAGGATGCGGGCGATCCGGCTGAGGTCGGCGCGGCTTATGACAAGTCGGGAGCGGACGAGCTCGTTTTTCTGGATATCACGGCTTCCTCCGACGCGAGAGACACGGCTGTGGAGATGGTGCGTAAGGTTGCCGAGAAGGTGTTTATTCCTTTTACGGTGGGCGGCGGCATTCGCACGGTGGAGGACTTTAAGGCGATTCTGCGGGAGGGAGCGGATAAGGTTTCCGTCAATTCGGCGGCGATTATGAATCCGAATCTGATCAGTGAGGCGGCGGATAAGTTCGGCAGTCAGTGTGTGGTGGTGGCGATCGACGCGAAAAGACGCGCCGACGGGAAAGGGTTTACCATCTATAAAAACGGCGGCCGTGTGGATATGGAGATCGACGCTGTGGAATGGGCTATGAAAGCGGAAAAGCTTGGTGCGGGAGAGATTCTTCTGACCAGCATGGATGGGGACGGCACCAAGGCAGGATATGATCTGGAGCTGACGAGAGCCGTTGCGGAGAATGTGTCGATTCCGGTGATTGCTTCCGGCGGCGCGGGGACGATGGAACACTTCTACGAGGCATTCACGGAAGGGAAGGCGGAGGCGGCGCTGGCGGCGTCACTCTTTCATTTCAAGGAGATGGAAATAAAGGATTTAAAGAAATATCTGCGGGAGAAGGGTATTTCGGTACGATTAGAGTAAAGACGCGAAAGTGGATTCGGGTATGCAAGGGGGCATAGGAACAGGAATGAGGCGGTTCTATGCCCTTTTACGCTCGTTTGCGGAGAGTTTATGACGAAAGAGAAAGGAAAAAAGCACAATGGCAATGCTGGCAAACGACTGGGCGCAGGCTCTGGACAGCGAATTTCGGAAGCCTTATTACAAAAACCTTTACATGTTTGTGAAAGAGGAGTACAGTAAACGGGTGGTTTATCCGCCTGCGGACGATATTTATAACGCCTTTCATTTTACACCTTTGGGGAAAGTGAAGGTGCTGCTTCTGGGGCAGGATCCGTACCACAACGAGCATCAGGCGCACGGCATGAGCTTTTCGGTGCTGCCGGATCAGAAGGAGATTCCGCCGTCTTTGCAGAATATTTATCAGGAGCTGCGGGACGACCTTGGCTGTTACATACCCGACAACGGGTATCTGCAGAAGTGGGCCGACCAGGGGGTGCTTCTTTTAAATACGGTGCTGACCGTGCGGGCGCATCAGGCTAATTCCCATCAGGGAAAAGGCTGGGAGGAGTTCACGGACGCGGTGATCCGGGCGGTGAACGAGCAGGATCGTCCGATTGTGTATCTGCTCTGGGGAAAGCCTGCGCAGAGCAAAATTCCGATGCTGAACAACCCAAAGCATCTGATATTAAAAGCGCCGCACCCAAGCCCTTTATCGGCTTATCGGGGATTTTTCGGATGCAGGCATTTTAGTCAGTGTAACGCGTTCCTGGAGAAAAACGGCGTGGAGCCCATAGATTGGCAGATTGAGAACATTGCGGGAGGAGAAAACAGACATGAGTAAATTACCTTTTGTGACGAAGGAACAGATAGAGGAGATCGTAAAGACCTACCCTACGCCATTTCATATCTATGACGAGAAGGGCATCAGGGAGAATGCCAAAGCCGTGCAGGAGGCTTTTTCGTGGAATAAAAGATTTAAGGAGTATTTTGCGGTGAAGGCATGTCCGAATCCGTTTTTGATTCAGATTCTGCACGAGTACGGCGCGGGCTGCGACTGTTCTTCCATGACGGAGCTGATGCTGAGCAACGCTCTGCAAATCAACGGGGACGATATTATGTTTTCCTCCAACGATACCCCGGCACAGGAGTACGAATACTGCGCGAAGGTGGGCGGCATCATCAACTTGGATGACATCACCCATATCGACTTTGTGGAGGGCATTCTGGGAAAACTGCCTGAGACTATGAGCTGCCGTTACAATCCGGGCGGCGTGTTCCAGTTAAGCAACGGCATTATGGACAATCCGGGTGATTCCAAGTACGGTTTTACACCGGAGCAGCTCTTTGAGGGCTATCGCATTTTGAAGGAAAAAGGGGTGAAGCGTTTCGGGCTCCACGCGTTCCTTGCCAGCAATACGGTGACCAACGAGTATTATCCCCAACTTGCAAAGCAGCTCTTTGAGCTGGCGGTGCAGATCAAGGAGAAGGTGGGCGTGCAGATAGATTTTATCAACCTTTCCGGCGGCGTGGGCATCGCTTATCAGCCCGACCAGGTGGCGAACGATATCAGAGCCATTGGCGAGGGCGTGCACCGGGTTTTCGACGAGGTGCTTGTGCCCGCGGGCATGGGGGATACCGCGATTTATACGGAGATGGGGCGCTTTATGACAGGATCTTATGGGGCCCTTGTGACACAGGCGATTCACGAAAAGCACACCCACAAGGAATATATCGGTGTGGATGCCTGCGCAGTGAATCTGATGCGTCCCGCCATGTACGGCGCATACCATCATATCACGGTGCTTGGCAAGGAGAATGCGCCCTGCGACCATAAGTATGACGTGACGGGCTCGCTTTGCGAGAACAACGATAAGTTCGCCATTGACCGGATGCTCCCGGAGATTGAGAAAGGGGATTATCTGGTGATCCACGATACGGGCGCGCACGGCTACGCCATGGGTTATAACTATAACGGGAAATTAAAGTCAGCGGAGCTTTTGTTGAAAGAGGACGGCAGCGTGCAGCTTATCAGAAGGGCGGAGACACCGAAGGATTATTTCGCGACGCTGGATGGGTTTGAGGTGTATGGGAAGCTGGGGGTGTAGAACAGGAACGTTCAGTTGCAAAGCATGTTGAGGGAAAATGCAGAATGATAAAGAAAATGAGCAAAGGATTTGATGTGTCTGAATATAATAATTTTATTGACATGATGGGCTCGATGAATTTCTGCGAATAAATCTTGCCAACAGCCCGGCATTATGGTAAGATATAGCTTGGTTGCAGATGATGATTCAGGCAGGCGGTCATTGCAGCCGGGTATAATGAGAGCTGGTGTGTCGGAATGGCAGACGAGGCAGACTCAAAATCTGTTGTGGGCAACCACGTGTGGGTTCAAGTCCCACCACCAGCAGTAATTTTTGGAATAAGACATTAGATTATACTAATGTCTTATTTTTTGTCTGTGACAAAAGTAAAAGCGCCCGAACATCACAAGGCTGTTCGGGCGCTGGGGGCGACAGTATGGGCAGACTGAAAACGACTGTTTTCGCAAACTTGGGTAGGGATGCGGCTACGGGGATTAGGCTTTTTTTGACAAGTGCCTTGCTCTACATGTGGAGAGGGACATACTGGAAGAGGAGATACCAGATAAAGATGATGCAGTTTTTTATGCGGTTTTAATGGAACAACGTAAAGATACGGATGCATATTTGGTGACGGGAAATAGGAAGCATTTTCCAGTGAGAGCATACATTGTAACACCGAAAGGAATGTTGGATATCATAAAAGATGGAAAATAAGGGTGGTATGTTTCTATATGTTTTCTTTTAACCCCTTTCCCGACCAACCTCATTATCCCTAACCCACATCTTCAACGATTCCACGGTAACAGAAATCTTTTCAAGCTGATCCTGGATTTTCTTAAAATCGGCGTATTCATCTGACGTGATTTCACCGTCCTCCGTAATTTCAATCAGACGTTCTTTACATTTATCCAGCGCGTTTAAAGATGAAAGCAGGCCAAGGGCAATCTCGGGGAGTCCCTTGATCTCTACTTCCGGCACATACTCCTGTCCGATGCGACATTCGTGGGAGCAGTAATAATTACACAACCGCGGATTTTTATAGGCTTCCGCCATGAGAACAACGTCTTCCGGCTGTGGCGGAGTCGTGCCGTTTTCTATTTTTTCGATTTTACTCTCAGAGATACAGCCGATGCGCTCACTTGCCTGCGCTCTGGTCAGACCGGCATTTTCCCTGCTCTGAAAATAAATATTTTTGTTCTCTTTCGTAGATTTTTTTCCCATAAACAGCTCTCTCTAGCGTATATATGAATATAATTATATCGGATGGTACGATTTGACGCAAGAAAAAAGAAGCGGGGGTATTTCGCAAACATGGAGGGAATAGACTCTGCTTTTCCGTTCCTATAAGGGTTTATATGATATGGCCGGACAGCTAAAATAGGGTTATAACTTTTGTGAGCGGAAACGCAGACGTTGTCTCGTGGAGAGGAGCGTGATACATGACAGTGAATGAAAGAATGTCATTATGCCGCTTTTTGGAAAAGATCGAAGAGCAGGAAACCTACTGCGCATCCATAGGCGTGCGGGATGTGTCAAGATTCCGAGGGAAGGAGGCGGCGCAGACAAGCAGAAGAGGAGAAAGGAACAGAAAACGGGCGTAATGCTACAATGCTTTTGGAGGAGGAGAGAAGATGATCACATTTCTATTTTGTATGTTAATGTTACTAGTATTCGGAAAACTTGCGGTATTTGCTGCCCGTGCAGCATGGGGCGTTATGAAAATCGTTGCCTGCTTTGTTTTTGTGCCATTATTTTTAATGATACTTGTGATTTCGGGATTGGTATATATCGCTTTACCGATTTTAATCATTGTCGGGATAATCGGTTTTGTATCATCGCGGGTCTAGGGAGATGAGAAACACATATTATGTAAATTAGGAAATCAACCGTTTGCGCGATATTTACGCGATAACCTACACTATCCAATCTGCGCAAAATATGATATTATGTAACCTGTAAAAGGGGAACGCGTATGGAAACCTATTCATACGCGAAAGGAAGCTGCGGGAGTGATTTCGCAGTTTTCTTTGTGTAAGTTCCGCAGAGTTGACAATTATTGTGGGAGAGGGGATAACATTTTGATGATAAACAGCGGATCAAAAGGCGGAGCAGACGGATGAATGGGATATTTCTTTTTGTCAATGAAACGGGCGAAATCTTGCGGCTGCATGACCTGAAGGATTTTAATCATGCGGTTTCGGCGTATGATTCTCCGGTGTTTTGGCGGCGGCTGGAAGAACTTTCCACCAAAATTTCGCAAAAATCCCTATACAATTCCAGAAAAACATGATATAGTTGTTGAGGATTGTTACAAAATGTGACAAAATGTAATATTTTGCAATACAAATGTTACAAATGTGCGCATTGAGGTGCGGTTCGTAGGAAAAGAACAAAAGAAAACGGAAATATAAGAAAACGAAAGGGAAGTAGCCGGTGCGGAGCAGCCGGATATAAGGTACAAATGATAAAACCAAATAAGATGTTATTACATAGACTGCGCAGGGGAGTGAAGCAGGTTGCCGTGCTGTGTCTGGCAGGCGCGCTGGTGCTGACACCGGGACTTAAGGTGGAGGCGGTGGGAGCGGGCAGCTCCATTGCCAGAGGCATTGACGTGTCCAAGCACAATCTGGGGATAGACTGGAGTCAGGTGCCATCCTCCGGGGTGTCTTTTGCTTTTGTGAAGGCGGGCAGCACGAACTCGGGCATTGACCCATATTTTGACGTGAATATGCGCGGCGCGAACGCGGCGGGTCTGCGGACGGGCGTGTATCTGTATTCTTATGCGGCCAATGCGGATCAGGCGAGGGCAGAGGCAAACCAGCTTTTACAGTGGATCGGCAACTATACGGTGAATTATCCGGTGGTCTTTGATGTGGAAGCGCCCTGTCACAAGAACATGTCGCAGGCGCAGCTGCAGGAGCTGATCAATGCGTTCTGCTCAATCATTGAGGCCAACGGCTATTATCCTGTAGTTTATTCCAGCCGGAATATGTTCCGGGACAAGATCGGTAATATCGGCTATGACAAGTGGATTGCGCAGTATGCGGATTCGCTTGAGTATGACGGCGGCGCGGCTTTCTGGCAGAATACTTCCCACGGCAGTGTGGCGGGGATTCCCACACGGGTGGATATGAATTATCAGTTTAAGGATTACGCGTCTCTGATCGTGGCGGACGGTTTTGCGCCCCGTGGCGACCAGACGGTCTTTTATGCGGGCTATCGAATGCAGAGGAACGGCTGGGTTGGCTGGGAAGATAAAAAGTATCATCTGGACGAGAACGGTTTTGTGCAGAAGGGCTGCTGGTTTGAGGATGAGACGGGCAGGTATTTCCTTGCCACAAAGGACGGACACGCCTTGCGCGAGGATGTGACGATCGAGGGGCAGGATTATTACTTTGATGAGAATGCGGTGATGCAGAGAGGGCTGGTGACCAGACCCGACGGCAACGTTTATTATTACGACCCGGCTACGGGCGCGCTGCAGAGAAATGTGACGGTAAATGTGGACGGCACGGACTACACGGTAGACGGCAACGGGATTGCGGCGGTGGCGGCGCCTGCGCCTGAGACGGCTCCCGAGGCAGCATCCGCGGAAGCGGCGGACAGCGCACAGGCAGAGACGGTTTCCGCTCCCGCGGACGGCGGGGAGGCGGCTCCGGCTCAGTAGGAGCGGCGTAGAATGTCGGCGCGGGTGTCTGCACAATGGTACTTGGGATTTGAGAAAACGGATAGAGCGGTAAAAGGACGAGAAATGCGAAAGCATTGGGACAGAAGGGCGCTGGCGAAAGCCGGGGCCCTTCGTTGTGTCAGCCGTGAAAAACCTCTTTTAAATATCCGGGCGATGGTATATAATAATTTCTGTGCGGGTACTTGTGAATGTGCCGGTGGAAAGACATGGAGCGGGTAATGAACTGTAAAGAAGCAGAGAAAAATATACCGTCCTTCCTGGAGGATGAACTGGATGGAAGGGGCCTGGCAGAATTTGTGGAGCATATCGAGGACTGCCCGGAATGCATGGAGGAATTATCCATTCAGTTTCTGGTGGCGGAGGGCTTGGAGCAGCTTGAGCGGGGTAATAATTTTAATCTGCAGAAGGCGCTGACGTGGAAGCTGGAGGATGCAGATGACAAGATCCGCGTCAACCGTATTCTGCGGCATACGCTTTTGGTGCTGGAGGTCGCCGTGGTGGCGGTGATCATTGCAGCCTTGGTGATTGTATCGGTCTGAAAATAGAGTGAAAAGAACTTCTAGCCACTCACAGCAAAGGCTGTTTCGTGGAGAAGTTCTATGTTTCACTCGGGAGAATGCCTGAAATACGGGCATTCTCCGCACGGATTTGAGTCACAGCAGAGCTGTGACATGTTGGTTAATGTGACTGGAAATTAGAAATGGCAGAGTGAGGCTTGAGAGTATATGGCTTTGAAACTGGTTTTGATAGACGGACACAGTATATTGAACAGGGCGTTTTACGGGGTGCCTGAATTGACCAACGGGCAGGGGCTCCACACGAACGCGATCTTCGGCTTTTTGAATATTATGTTCAAGATTCTGGAGGAGGAGCAGGCGGATTACCTGGCGGTGGCTTTCGATGTCCACGCGCCCACCTTCCGGCATGAGATATACAAGGAGTACAAGGGCACGAGAAAGCCCATGCCCACGGAGCTTCGGGAGCAGGTGCCGGTGATGAAGGAAATGCTTCTGGCCATGGGCATCTGCGTGGTGGAACAGGCGGGGCTGGAGGCGGACGACATTCTTGGAACCATCGCGAAGCGTGCGGAGCGGGAAGGGATGGAAGTCTCTCTCGTGTCGGGTGACAGGGATCTTTTGCAGGTGGCCACAGACCATATCCGCATCCGCATTCCCAAGACGAAGGGCGGCAGAACCCAGGTGGAAGATTACTATGCGAAGGACGTGGAAGCGGCTTATCAAGTCAATCCGATTCAGTTTATTGACTTGAAGGCGTTGATGGGGGACACGGCGGACAATATTCCCGGTGTTCCGAAGGTGGGGGAGAAGACGGCCACGGAGCTGATGGTCACTTACGGGTCACTTGAAAATATTTACGCTCACGCGGAGGAAATTTCCAAAAAGTCAATCCGGGAATCCCTGCTTGCGAACAGGGAGCTTGCGGACTTGAGCAAGGTGCTGGCGACCATCAACGTGGACGCGGAGATCGCTTTTGACTTGGAGAAGGCGAGGATCGGTGATTTTTATACGGAAGAAGCCTATGTGCTGTGCAAGCAGCTTGAATTTAAGAATATGTTGTCCCGCTTTTCCAAAGATGTGGCGGTATCAAACAGACAGGAAGCGGATTTTCATACCGTGACGGAGAAGGCGGAGGTCGAAGCGCTTTTTGACGTCTGCCGGAAAAAGAGGCAGGGCGCGGAGGACGGTTGCGAGATCGGGCTGGCGGTTTTTAAGGACAGTAAGGAGCCGGGCGGCTGTATGGGTATTGCCCTTGCGCCGGAGGAAAATCACGTGGTCTTTATTCCCTGTCAGAAAGAGGTGACGGAAGGTTATCTGCGAGAGCAGCTGACAGCTCTGAACAGGGACGAGTTATGTAAACTTAATGCATTTGATATGAAATCTCTCTATGATATGGTAGAGGAGTCGGGTGAGGAGAGCATGTGGCGCGGCGAGGCAGGCGGGCAGGATGTGATGCGGCCTTACCGGGCACAGAGATATTTTGATATTCTGATCGCGGCGTATCTGATCAATCCGTTAAAGAGTGATTACCAGACGGAGGATATCGCCAGCGAGTATCTGTCGCTGACGATTCCGGACAGGACGCAGGTCTGTGGGAAAGGCAGTTTTGCGGAGGCCTACGAAAAGAACCCGGAGGAATTTGCACAGTACGCCTGTTATCAGGCTTATGTGTGTCTGGCGGCAGGAAAACTTTTGCGGGAAAATCTTGTGGAGCAGGGGATGGACGGGCTTTTTTATGAGATCGAGATGCCGCTTTCCCGGGTGCTTCATGATATGGAGTGTTACGGCGTGCTGGTGCAGCCCGCGGCGCTCAAGGCTTACGGCGAAGCGCTGACCGGGAGAATCACCGAATTGGAGCAGGCGATTTATCGGCAGGCGGACTGCACCTTCAACATCAACTCGCCCAAGCAGCTTGCGGAGATCCTTTTTGAAAAAATGGGAATCAAGGGCGGCAAAAAGACGAAGACTGGGTATTCCACGGCGGCGGATGTGCTGGAGAAGCTGGCGCCGGATTATCCGATTGTATCTGATATATTGGAATACAGGGGACTGATGAAGTTAAAGTCCACATATGCGGAGGGACTTTCGTCCTGTATCGCCGCGGACGGCAGGATTCATTCCACCTTCAACCAGACTATCACCGCTACCGGACGGCTCAGCTCGACAGAGCCGAACTTACAGAACATCCCCATGCGCATGGAGCTGGGACGGCGGATTCGTAAGGTGTTTGTGCCGCGGGATGGGTATCTTTTCATGGATGCGGATTACTCCCAGATTGAGCTGCGGATTCTGGCGCATATGTCCGACGACAAACAGCTCATTGAAGCATACCGCATGGAGGAGGACATTCACCGGATTACCGCCTCCAAGGTGTTCCACACACCGTTCGAGGAGGTGACGGACTTGCAGAGGCGCAACGCCAAGGCGGTCAATTTCGGTATCGTTTACGGCATCAGTTCCTTCGGTTTGAGTCAGGATCTGAGCATTTCCAAGAAAGAGGCGGCGGAATATATCGAGCAGTATTTCGAGACTTATCCGGGGGTCAAGCGGTTTCTGGATCATATGGTGGCGGAGGCGAAGGAAAAAGGCTATGTGACTACCATGTATGGGCGCAGGCGTCCGATCCCGGAGCTGGCCTCCAACAATTTCATGCAGCGCTCCTTCGGTGAGCGGGTAGCCATGAACTCCCCGATTCAGGGGACGGCGGCGGACATTATGAAGATTGCCATGATCCGGGTGTGGGAGAAACTGCACAGCGAAAACCTGAAATCCCGTCTGATCTTACAGGTGCACGACGAGCTGTTGATCGAGACGGAGGCCGGGGAGGAAGAGCAGGTGAGGCGGATTCTCACGGAGCAGATGCAGCAGGCGGCGGAACTGTCCGTGCGGCTGGAGATTGATTTGCACACGGGGGCGGATTGGTACGAGGCAAAATAACAGTGTGAGAAGTGCTTCTAAAGCTCAGCAGCAGAGGCTGCTTCGCTAAGAAGTACTAAATCTCACACGAGAGAATGCCTGAAATACGGCATTCTCCGCGCGGATCTGAGTTGGAGGCACTAAGTTTCACACAGGAGAAGGATAAGGCGATGAACATATGAAAGTAATAGGCGTTACGGGCGGCGTGGGAGCCGGGAAATCGGTGGTGCTTGCCTATCTGGAACGGCGGCAGGACTGCCGCGTGATTATGGCGGACCGGGTGGCACATCGACTGGAAGAGCCGGGCGAAGCCTGTTATGAGCCGCTGACGGCGCTGTTAGGGAAAGAGATCCTGGATGCGGCGGGAAAGATAGACAAACGGAAGATGGCGGCGCGGATTTTCGGGGACGGCGAGCTGCTACTGAAAGTAAACGGTATCGTGCATCCGGCGGTGAAGGCGTATCTGACGGAGCAGATCGAAAAGGAGCGGGCAGCGGGGCAGATCGCATGGCTATTTATAGAGGCGGCGCTTCTAATTGAAGAGGGCTATGCGGAAATGCTGGACGGGCTGTGGTATATCCACGCGGAGGAAGAGGTCAGGCGGCAGAGGCTCCGGGAGACGAGGGGCTACACGGACGAGAAGATTGATGCCATTTTGCAAAAGCAGCTTTCGGCGCAGGCGTTTCGTAAGCACTGTGGCGTAGTGATAGAAAACAACGGAACACTGGAAAGTGTTTACACACAAATAGACAAAGAATTGGGGGAAGATCAGTGGCAGAAGCGATGAAATTACCGGGACAGTTGGTGTTTGGTCTGGATATCGGGACAAGGAGTATCGTAGGTACGGTGGGATACCGCACAGGCGGCAAGTTTCATGTGGTGACGCAGAGCATCAGGGAGCATGGGACGAGATCCATGCTGGACGGGCAGATTCATGATATCTACAAGGTGGGCGGCACCATAAAGGAGGTCAAAGCGGAGCTGGAAGAGCGGATCGGCAGACCGCTTAAGGACGTCTGTATCGCGGCGGCGGGCCGTGTGCTGCAGACGGTGACGCTGCGTGTCGATCAGGAGCTGGAGAGCGACCGGGAAATCACGGGCGAAGATATTTACGCGCTGGATTCCATGGGCGTGGAGAAGGCCTATCAGGAGTTTCTGGAAAAGAACGACATGGATATGAAGTTCTACTGCGTTGGATATTCGGTTGTACGTTATTATATGAATGGTTACACGATAGGGAATTTGGAGGGGCACAAGGCGAAGACCATCGGCGCGGATCTGATTGCTACTTTCTTGCCGGAGGATGTGGTGGGCGGTCTCTACAAGGCGGTGGGCGTCGCAGGTCTGGAAGTGGTGAATCTGACGCTGGAGCCGATCGCGGCGATTCAGGTGGCGATCCCGGAGATGTACCGCATGTTGAATATTGCGCTGGTGGACGTGGGTGCGGGCACTTCCGATATCTCCGTCACAAAGGATGGCAGTATCATCGCCTACGGCATGATTCCCATTGCGGGGGATGCGCTCACGGAGGTGTTGGCGAAGCACTGTCTGGTGGATTTTGCCACGGCGGAGCAGATCAAGCGGGACACCGGCGTGAAGGATGTGATCGAGTATAAGGATATCATGGGGCTGACACAGACGATCACCACCGAGGAGGTGGAGCGCGTGGCGGCTGATGTGATTGAGAATATGACCAGTCAGGTGGCGGCCAAGATTAAGGAGTTAAACGGGGATAAATCCGTCAGCGCTGTGTTTGTGGTCGGCGGAGGCGGAAAGCTTCCCGGCTACACGCAGGCCCTCGCGGAGAAGCTGGAGATCCAGAACGAGCGCGTGGCGGTCAGGGGCGAGGAAGTCATGCAGGGGATTGAGTTTCTGGAGGCGGATGCCAGAAAAGACTCCCTGATGGTGACGCCCATCGGCATCTGCCTAAGCTTTTATGAGCAGAGCAATAATTTTATCTTTGTCTATTTCAATGACCAGCGCGTCAAGATTTATGATAACAGCAAGGCGGCTGTGGTGGATGCGGCGATGCAGGCGGAGTTTGCCAGTGACGGCCTGTTCCCAAAGCGGGGGAAGGAACTGAACTTTACGGTGAACGGGAAGCCCCGCATTGTCCGTGGAGAGCCGGGCGAGGCGGCGCGGATTACCGTCAACGGCAACGAGGCGGATATCTATACGCAGATCCGCGCCAACGACCAGATTCGCGTGGTGGAATCGACGGCAGGAGAAGCAGCACGGATGACGTTGGGACAACTGCCCGAGTTTGGCTCCAAGATGTGGGTCGAGGTCAACGGGAAAAAGGTGGATCTGCCCAAGTTTGCCAGCGTCAACGGGGAATTGCAGTCCGAGTACTATGAGATTCAGGAAAACGATGAGATCGAGATATTAGGCTATTATACGGTGCGCCAGATATCCGAGTTCATGGATGTGGTCATTGACTGGAATATGAATATCTATGTCAATAACAAGATTGCTGACATGGAAACGAAGGTGTATGAAAACTTCTCGGTGATCTGGACGTTGGAAGAGCTGCAGCTTTCCGATGTGGAGTTTTACGAGCAGCCTCAGCCGGATGAACAGGCGGCGTCAGAGCAGACGGACAGACCGGCTGGAACGGCGGGATTCTCCATGGCGAAAAATGTCTCTGCGGCGGATGCGGACGGAAACGGTGATGCGGATGGAGCGCAGGATCGGACAGAAGACGCTTCGCATGGCGCGGGTGATGATGTCAGCGCGGAGAAGCAGCCTGCAGGAGACGAAGACGGAACGGCGGAAGATGGACGGGCAGCAGGCGGACAGAAGCCGAAGGGTGCAAGGATTGTGATGGGTCCCGGCGTCAAGCGCGCCGAGGAGGAGGCGAAGGCAAAAGCGAGAGCGAAGCAGGAGGCAGCAGCCCGGGCGAAGGCGGAGGAAGAAAAACGCAGGGAAGAGCTTCTGAACAAAAACCTGCCCATTCCCATCACGGTGATGGTAAACGGCAGTCCGATTAAGCTGACCGGCAAGAAAAACTATGTGTTTGTGGATGTGTTCGAGTATATTGATTTTGATCTGTCCAAGCCCGAGGGGAGCGGCATTGTGACCAACTTAAACGGCAGGGGCGCGCAGTATATGGAGAGTATCAAAAGCGGCGACGTGATTGAGATTTACTGGAAAAAATAACGAATAAAGAAGGGCGGCTAGAAGAAATATCTGTAGCTGCGATAGGTTTACATAATTATGAGACTATGCAGTATTGCCAGCGGTAGCAGCGGAAACTGCGTCTATGTAGGCAGCGATACCACCCACCTTCTGATGGACGTGGGAATCAGCGGCAAACGAACGGAAGCAGGGCTTGCAGAGCTTGGACTGACTATGAAGGATATCGACGCGATCTGCATCACCCATGAGCACGCCGATCATATAAGCGGGCTGGGGGTGCTTGCCAGAAAGTATGGGGTTCCTATTTACGCAACGCGGGGGACGGTAGAAGCCATCAGGAAAACTTCCTCGCTGGGGCAGATCGACGAATCGCTCTTTCGGGTGATTGTGCCGGATGAAAGATGTATTATCAAGGATATCGCGCTCTATCCCGTGCGCACATCCCACGATGCGGCGGACCCGGTGGCCTACCGGATCGATCATGACGGGCGCAGGATCGGGCTGATTACGGATCTTGGCTGTTATAACGATTATACGGTGGAGTGTCTGCGGAATCTGGATCTGCTGTATCTGGAAGCAAACCACGACGTGCATATGTTACAGGTGGGACCTTACCCCTATTATCTGAAACAGCGGATTCTGGGGGAGCGGGGACATCTGTCCAACGAGTCGGCGGGAAAGCTCCTAAGCCGTCTTCTGCATGACAATATGCAGGCGATTGTGCTGGGGCATCTGAGCAAGGAAAATAATCTGCCGGAACTTGCCTACGAGTCGGTGCGGGTGGAGGTCACCATGTCCGACACGGAATACAGCGGAAATGATTTTCCTTTGTATGTGGCGAAACGGGATGTGGTGTCGGAAGTGATTGAGGTGCGGTAAAGAAATCGCTACGATCTAGTTAGAAAGGAAAATAGATTCTGACACAGACGGAGGATAAAATGGAAAACGTATTTGTGATGGAACATCCGTTAATTCAGCATAAGATTTCGCAGATCAGGGACATCGGCACCGGCACGAACGAATTTAGGAAATGTATCGAGGAGATTGCCATGCTGATGGGCTATGAGGCGCTCAGGGATCTTCCGCTGGAAGATGTGGAGGTGGAGACGCCGATTGAGACCTGCATGTCGCCGAGAATTGCGGGAAAGAAACTGGCGGTGGTGCCGATCCTGCGCGCGGGGCTTGGTATGGTAAACGGTATTCTCGCGCTGGTGCCGAGCGCCAAGGTGGGACATATCGGACTGTACAGGGATCCCGAGACGCACGAACCGCACGAGTATTACTGCAAGCTGCCGGAACCTATTGACCAGAGGACCATCATCGTGCTGGATCCCATGCTCGCCACGGGCGGCTCCGGGTCACAGGCGGTGCGTTTCATCAAGGAGCACGGTGGCAGAAATATCAAGTTTATGTGCATTATCGCGGCGCCGGAGGGCGTGGAGCGGATGAGGAGGGATCACCCGGACGTGCAGATTTATATCGGGCATATCGACCGCTGTCTGAACGAGAACGCCTATATCTGTCCCGGCGTGGGGGATGCCGGAGACAGGATCTTTGGGACAAAATAACTGCCGCGAAAGAAAACAGGCGGCTGGGAAAGGGAAAGAAAAGAGGAGACTATGAAAAAGACAATTATCACGGTAGTTGGAAAAGACACAGTGGGTATTATTGCGAGGGTATGCACTTATCTGGCGGATAATCGGATCAATATTCTGGATATTTCCCAGACCATCGTGCAGGGCTTCTTCAACATGATGATGATCGTGGACACGAACCAGACCGACAAGGATTTCGGGGTGATCGTGGACGAACTGAACGCACTCGGCGAGGAGATCGGCGTCGTCATCAAGTGCCAGAAGGAAGAGATATTCGACCAGATGCATAGGATTTAGAAGGTGCAAACGTCCGATGAAATCGGACAGGGAGTGCGGAGCGCGGGTTTGCGAGTCTAAAGGAGGCATATTAACCATGATAAATTTATTTGAAGTGGCTGAAACCAATGAAATGATCGCCAAAGAAAATCTGGATGTGCGGACCATCACATTGGGCATTAGCCTTTTGGACTGTATTGACGGCGACTTAAAAAAGGTAAACGAGCAGGTTTACGAGAAGATCACCGAAACGGCGAAGGATCTGGTAAAGACCGGGGAGGCGATCGAGAAGGAGTTCGGTATTCCCATAGTAAACAAGAGGATCTCCGTCACGCCGATGGCGTTAGTGGGCGGCGCGGCATGTAGGCGAAGCGAGGATTTTTTGACGCTGGCAAAAACGATGGACCGGGCGGCACAGGCGGTAGGAGTCAACCTGATCGGCGGTTATTCCGCGCTTGTGTCAAAGGGCATGACGAAGGCGGACGAGATGCTGATCCGTTCGATTCCGCAGGCGCTGCACGCCACGGAGCGGGTCTGCAGTTCCGTGAATCTGGGCTCTACCAAGACCGGCATCAATATGGACGCTGTGCGGCTGATGGGAGATATCATCAAGGAGGCGGCTCTGATCAGCAAAGAACAGGACAGCGCCGACTGCATGAAACTGGTGGTATTCTGTAATGCGCCGGACGACAATCCCTTTATGGCGGGCGCGTTCCACGGCGTGACCGAGGCGGACGCGGTGATCAATGTGGGCGTCAGCGGTCCGGGCGTGGTCAAGACAGCCCTGCAGCGGGTGCGCGGCGAGAATTTTGAGGTGCTCTGCGAGACAATCAAAAAGACCGCTTTCAAAGTGACGCGGGTAGGGCAGCTTGTGGCGCAGGAGGCATCCCGGATGTTAAACGTTCCTTTCGGTATTGTGGATTTGTCCCTTGCACCCACGCCGGCGATCGGCGACAGCGTGGCGGATATTCTGTGCGAGATCGGACTGGAATATGCGGGTGCGCCGGGAACGACGGCGGCGCTTGCGCTCTTAAACGATCAGGTGAAAAAGGGCGGCGTGATGGCGTCCTCCTATGTGGGAGGCTTGAGCGGCGCGTTTATCCCCGTCAGCGAGGATCAGGGCATGATCGACGCGGTGACGGCGGGTGCGCTCACCATAGAAAAACTGGAGGCAATGACCTGTGTCTGCTCCGTGGGGCTTGACATGCTGGCGATTCCCGGCGACACGCCGAACACGACGATTGCGGGCATCATTGCGGACGAGATGGCGATCGGCATGGTGAACCAGAAGACCACGGCGGTGCGCATTATCCCCGCCATCGGCAAGGGCGTCGGGGATAAGGTGGAGTTTGGCGGACTCTTCGGCTATGCGCCGGTGATGCCGGTAAACGGTTTTTCCTGCGAGGCGTTTGTGAACCGCGGGGGAAGGATCCCTGCGCCGATCCACAGCTTCAAAAACTAGTTGACATTGACATTCCGTTGCCCCAAAGACTATAATAGAGGTGGTTTGAAAACCAATAAAATACCTATGAGGAGGGACTTTTTATGAAAAAGTTATCTGTAAAGAGCGTCGTTGCGATCGGTATCGGCGCGGCACTGTTTTTTGTTCTCGGTAAGGTTGCGATTCCGTCGCCTGTGCCGAACACAAACATCAGTTTACAGTATGCGATCGAGGCGGTGTTTGCCACACTCTTCGGACCCATTGCGGGCGTTGTCATCGGCTTTATCGGTCATACGCTGATCGACGCGACAAGCTACGGTCCATGGTGGAGTTGGATTATTGCTTCCGCGTTCGTAGGAATGGTGATCGGTCTTCTGACTATGAAGATGAACGTGGAGGAAGGGATCGACAGCAAGAAACTGATCCGCTTCAATGTGGCGCAGGTGATCGCACATGTTCTGGCGTGGGGGCTGGTGGCGCCTGTGCTGGATATTCTGATCTATGCGGAGCCGGTTGAAAAGCTGTTCGCACAGGGACTGATGGCCGCGGTGGCGAATATCATTACCACCGGCGTAGTGGGAACCCTGCTGCTGCTCGGCTATGCCAAGACCGTGGTGAAGAGAGGGTCTCTGGAGAAAGAGGACTAAGAGAAAACTTAGGCAGACTTGGGATGTGAAGCGCTTCAAGTCTGTCTATACTTTTATTAGGAAGCTGCGACAGTGTGAACCATTGTGGGAGAATGCAAAGTATTTCTTGAATCACCGCTGTCAGGCGCGGATTTTTTACGGAAAAATATCACATATCACAGTGAGGAGAAACGACATGGCGGAGCCTATCATTTCTTTTATGGATTACGGATTTCAGTATCTGGCACAGGCAAGCCCCACGCTTTATCACATCAATCTGGATATCTATCCGGGGGAGAAAGTGCTGATTGCGGGCGCATCCGGCAGCGGCAAAAGTACCGTCGGGAGCTGTATCAACGGCTTGATTCCCTACGCCTATCACGGGGAGAGCACAGGGTCGCTTCTGGTGGGCGGAAAAGATCCGGCAAAGGAGAGCATATTTACACTGAGCCAGATCGTGGGCACGGTTCTGCAGGACACGGACGGGCAGTTTATCGGGCTGACGGTGGGGGAGGACATTGCCTTTGCGCTGGAAAACGACTGTGTGCCGCAGGACGACATGAAGGAGACGGTGAAGGAGGTTGCAAAGCTGGTAGATATCGACCACCATCTGGAGTACGCGCCCCACAAGCTTTCCGGCGGACAGAAACAGCGTGTCAGTCTGGCGGGCGTTATGGTGGAGAAGGTACAGGCACTCCTCTTTGACGAGCCGTTAGCCAACTTGGACCCGGCGGCTGGCAGGGCGACCATTGAACTGATCGACCGCATACAGGAGCGCACCGGAGCGGCGGTGATTATCATCGAGCACCGTCTGGAGGATGTGCTCTGGCGCAGGATGGATCGGATTGTGCTGATGGACGAGGGCAGAATCGTGGCGGATATGCCGACCAAAGCCTTTCTGTCGGGGCGTATGCTTTTGGAGCATGGCATCAGGGAGCCGCTCTATTTGACGGCGCTGCGCTATGCGGGCGTGCCGATCACGGAGGAGATCGAGCCGCAGCATGTGGACAGCCTGCGGCTTTCCGGAACACAGAAGGAGAGCGTGCGAAACTGGTATCGGGCAAACAGCGGATATACAAAGGAGAAGAAGGAAAATCCGATCCTTCTTGGCGTGGAGAACCTTACTTTTGGTTATACCCCGGAGAAAACGAATCTCAAGGATGTCAGTTTTTCCGTCAGGGAAGGTGAGATGGTCAGCATTGTGGGAAAAAACGGCGCGGGCAAGAGTACGCTGGCAAAGCTGATCTGTGGATTTGAGAATCCTGCGGCGGGCAGAATTTGTCTTTCCGGCAGGGATATTTCGGGTGATACCATCAAGGAACGGGCGCAGAGAATCGGTTACGTGATGCAGAATCCAAACCAGATGATTTCCAAACCTCTGATCTGGGACGAGGTGGAGATGGCGCTTTTGGCAGGAAATATGAGCGCGGAGGAGAGAAAGGAACGGGTGGGGGAAACTCTGAAAATATGCGGGCTTTATCCTTTCCGTAAGTGGCCGGTGTCGGCACTTTCCTATGGGCAGAAAAAGCGGGTGACGATCGCGGGCATTCTCGTGCAGCGCCCTCGGATGATCATTCTGGGCGAGCCGACGGCGGGGCAGGATTATCATCATTATACGGAGATCATGGAGTTTTTGAAGGAATTGAATGCGCAGGGCTTTACGATCGTGATGATCACCCACGACATGCACCTGATGTTGGAGTATACGCCGAGAGCCATTGTATTTTGCGAGGGAGAGCTGCTTGCGGACACCACGGCGGCTCATGTGCTGAACGACCCCGATCTGGTGGCGCGGGCGAATTTGAAAGAGACAAGTCTCTACACGCTGAGTATGGCGTGCGGCATTGAGAATCCACAGGAATTTACGGAACGTTTTATTGCCTACGAGGAAGCGCACAGAAAAACGGAGGAAGGGTGAGATGGCGAGAGCAGCGATATTAAACTATATTAAACGGCCGAGCCCGGTTCACGAGCTGACGGGCACTACGAAGCTGGTCTTTTTCCTTGCATGGAGCGTGGCGTCCATGGTAACCTTTGACACCCGGATTCTCGTCTGCATGCTTGTGATCGGCGCAGTGATTTTTAAGATCAGTCAGATTAAGATCAGGGATATCAGCGTAGTGCTCGGACTGGCGGCGGTCTTCCTTTTGCTCAACAATATTTTTATTTATCTGTTTACGCCGGAGTACGGGGTGGAACTCTATGAGAGCAGGACGGTGCTCCTTGCCGGGGTGGGCAGATATACGGTCACGGCGCAGCAGTTGTTCTACCATCTGAATGTGACGCTTAAGGTCATCTGTGTGGTGCCGGTGGCGCTTCTTTTTATCGCATGTACGGATCCGAGCGAGTTTGCGGCTTCCCTTTCCCGGATCGGGGTGAGCTACCGGGCTGGCTATGCGGTGAGTCTGGCGCTCCGCTACATACCCGACGTACAGCGGGAGTACACGAATATCAGTCAGGCGCAGCAGGCGAGAGGCATCGATCTGTCGGGCAAGGATAAGTTTTTTACGAGACTGAAAAATTCGGTGGCGATTCTTCTGCCCCTTGTGATGTCCAGCTTAAACCGCATTGAGACGGTGAGCAACGCCATGGAGCTTAGAGGTTTTGGCAAGGAGAAAAAGCGGACATGGTATACATACCGCAGCCTGAAGCGTAACGACTGGCTGGTGATTGCATTTGCGGTGGTGATACTGGTCATCGATTTGACGGTGACTTTCTGGGACGGGAGCCGGTATTTTAATCCGTTCGTTTAGACAATGGAGGGCAGATTGAGGAATCACACTGATGTGCTGATTCCTCAATCGAGAGTTTGTGACAGAACCACAAACTCGGAATCGCAGAGTCAAATTTGAGATTTGGTTCGCGGTCTTCGCTAAATGCTCAGACATGGAGGGAAAAATGAAACTTCTTGTAATCGGCGGCAGTTATTTTTACGGCAGGGTTTTTGTGATGGAGGCGGCGAAGGAGCACGAGATTACCGTGTGGAACCGGGGCACCTACTCCATGGAGTCCTTTGGCGTCAGGCAGTTGACGGGCGACAGGCATGAGCGGATCGCGGGCTGTGAGGAGGACTACGAGGCGGTGATTGATTTCTGTGCCTACGCGCCGGGTGATGTGAGGGATACGCTCAATCTGCTGACGGGGAACATCGGGCAGTATGTTTTTATCAGCACGGTGGACGTTTACGAGCGAGACCCGGCTGTGGTGAAAGGCGAGGACACGCCGCTTGAGGAGCGGGTGATTGCCGGGGAGGCGGGAGCCTATATTGCGGGCAAGGTGGCTTTGGAAAAGGAACTTGCGGAAAACTGCGGCGCGAAAGGGATTCCTTACACGGTGCTCAGACCGGCGATTCTCTACGGTCCGTTTAACTACGCGCCGAGAGAGTCCGTCTACATCCAAATGCTGTTACAGAACCATGCGCTGCCCCGGTTTACGGACGCGCAGGGGCGGTTTCAGTTCGCCTATGTGAAGGACGCGGCGCAGGCAATCCTCGCCAGCCTTGGAAATGCGAGGGCTTACGGACAGGCTTACAATGTATGCGGTGAGGAAATTATCACCTATGGAAGCTTTTTCGAGACGTTAAGGAAGGCAGCGCAGCCGGAGGATCTGGAAGGGCTGGTGGAAGTGCCGCTCACAGTGGAACATGCCGCATCCCAAGGCGTGCCGATGCCTTTTCCTGTTATGGCGGAGGAGACGCATTTGTGTGATAATGCAAAGGGAAAGGCGGAGCTAGGGATTGTCTATGCGGAGTTTGAGGAGGGTATGAGGCGGACATACAGGGCGTTTCGGAATGTGTATCTGACATGAACCCAAAAGTTCTCCCGCTTTTGATTCAAGAAGGATTGTTTGAGATATCTGGCGGGAGATTGACAAATGGCAAAGGTTAGCGCAAACTAACATTTGGCAGCAGGAGAAAAAGTGCAGAAGCGACAGAACGGGAGAGGAACAAATGACTTTAGACCAGATTGCGGTAGGAACGGAAGTAAAAATCATAACGGTAGGCGGCGAGGGGCAGCTTCGCGTCAGGCTTCTCGACATGGGGCTGATTCCGCAGACGGTAGTCAGGGTGCAGAAGGTGGCTCCCATGGGTGACCCCATCGAGATTCATCTGCGGGGGTATGAACTGACCATACGCAAGGAGGACGCGGCCAGAATTGAAGTGGAGCAGATCTGAGAAAGCGGCTGTGGCAACTCGCTTCAGACAGGCAGTGACATGTATAGATGGAACGGAAGAAGGACGACGGCATGATATACGCATTGGCAGGTAATCAGAACAGCGGCAAGACCACATTGTTTAACCAACTTACAGGTTCCAATCAGCATGTGGGCAATTTTCCCGGCGTGACGGTGGACTCCAAGATGGGAGAGATCCGGGGCGAGAAGGGGAATGCGGTGGTGGATTTGCCCGGTATTTATTCGATCAGACCTTACACGAACGAGGAGATTGTGACCCGCAGCTTTATTCTGCAGGAGAAGCCCGACGGGATCATCAATATCGTGGACGCTACCAACATTGAGAGAAACCTGTATCTCACGCTCCAACTGCTGGAGTTACATATTCCCATGGTGATTGCGCTCAATATGATGGACGAGGTGCGTGGTAACGGCGGCACCATTGATATCGGCAAGATGGAGGAATCGCTGGGCGTTCCCGTGGTTGCAATCAGCGCGGCGAAGAACGAGGGCATTGAGGATCTGATCCGCGCTATCAGAGAGGTAGCGTCGCGTCGCATTTACCCGAAAGTGACGGATTTTTGCGAAAAGGGTCCGGTGCACCGCTGCATCCATGCAGTCAGCCACCAGGTGGAGGATCATGCGGAACGGATCGGCATGTCGCCCCGTTTTGCGGCGACGAAGATTGTGGAGGGCGACGCGGAGATTATAGACAGGCTGGCGCTTTCCGAGAATGAGCTGGATCTGATGGAACACAGCATCGTGGAGATGGAGCAGGACAGCGGGATGGACAGGAATGCCGCGCTTGCCGCCATGCGTTATGATTTCATAGAGAAAATATGTTCTCAGGCGGTGATCAAATGCAGGGAGAGCAGAGAGCACATCCGGAGCATGAAGATTGACAGCGTGCTCACTCATAAGTATTTGGCGATCCCGGCGTTTATGCTGATTATGATGGCCGTGTTTTATCTGACGTTCGGGCTGATCGGCAGTTTTTTAAGCGACCTTTTAAGTCTCGGTATCGACTCGCTGTCAGGGGTGACGGAGCGGGCGCTTACCGATTACGGTATCAACCCGGTGGTTAAGAGTCTGGTGATCGACGGTATTTTTACGGGTGTGGGAAGTGTGTTGAGTTTCCTGCCCATAATCGTGATTCTGTTTTTCTTTTTGTCCATTCTGGAAGATTCGGGCTATATGGCGCGGATTGCCTTTGTGATGGACAGACCTCTTAGAAAGATCGGGCTTTCGGGAAAGAGTTTCGTGTCCATGCTGATCGGGTTCGGATGCAGCGTGCCGGCGGTTATGTCCACGCGGACGCTCTCTTCGGAGCGGGATAAGAAAATGACGATCATGCTGATTCCCTTTATCAGCTGTTCGGCGAAGATTCCGATTTATGCGCTGTTTGCGGCGGCATTTTTTGCGAGAAAGGGCGTCCTTGTGATGCTGGGGCTTTACACGTTTGGGATTTTGGTGGGGCTGTTGTGCGCCCTGTTTTTAAAGAAAACTGTGTTCAGGGGAAGTTCTATGCCTTTTATGATGGAGCTGCCAAATTACCGTTTTCCTTCCGCGAAGAGTGTACTGCTTCTGATGTGGGACAAGGCGAAGGATTTTATACAGCGGGCGTTCACAGTGATTTTTGTGTCGACGCTGGTGATCTGGTTCTTACAGACTTTTGATATGCGTTTCAATGTGGTGACGGACTCCGGAGAGAGTCTGCTTGCCATGATCGGAAAGCTGATTGCACCCCTCTTTATTCCGCTTGGGTTTGGTGACTGGCGGGCGGCAACCGCGCTGATCGGCGGCTTTACGGCGAAGGAGGCGGTGGTGAGTACGCTGGGCGTTCTGACGGGGTCCACCATGGCGAATTTGAGCGAGACGCTGGGACAGATTTTCACCCCGGTTTCGGCGGTCAGTTTTCTCGTGTTCACCCTTCTTTATACGCCCTGTGTGGCGGCGGTGGCGACCATCAAGAGGGAGCTTGGCTCCACCTTAAAGACCTTGGGCGTGGTATGTATGCAGTGCGGCGTGGCGTGGTTTGTGTCCTGCGTGGTGTACCAGATTTTGCGGCTTGTGGGGGCGTGACCGGAAATACAATTTTGTAAAATGCAGATAAGCCATGCAGAGAAAGGAGCTATGCCGTGAATGAATCTATGCAGGAATACCGAACCATTTTGACGAACAATCCCGCAAAGGCGGAAAAACAACTTTATAAATTGGCGAAAAAAGGAGATTTGGATGCGCTGTCAGCGTTGAACGATTATTATGAGAAATGCGTGACAGAGGCAAAGACACCGAAAGAATTGTCCAAAATACGGCAGAAGGCCCTGAAAGCGGCTCTGCTTGGCGCCGCGCAAAACAGTCCGTACTGGCTCATAGTGGTGGGGGAAATGTACCGTTATGGCGTGGGGACGGAGAAAAATGAGAAAAAGGCGTTTTCCTATTATGAGAAAGCGGCGGCTCTCGGTGATGTGGATGGCATTGTTAAGGTCGGACGCGCCTGGCTGAACGGAATCGGCGTTCCGACAGATTATCAGAAAGCCTTGTATTTTTTTGAAAAGGCGGCGGAACAGGATAATCCGGAAGCGATGATTCTGACTGCCTATCAGTATGAAAACGGAAAAGGCGTGGATGTCAATTTTGAGAAATCGCTGGAATGGCTGTCGCGGGCGGAGCGCAGCTGCAGGCTGCGGTTAGAAGGAGAATTGCCGGAAACAGACAGAACATATTATGAATCGCTGTTACAGGATGTGGATCATAAAAGAATGCATTGCGAATCCGCAGCCTGTGTGGAGATGATCAGAAAAGAAGCCTGCCCCATGGAACAGCGGCAGAAAGCGTTTTTGCGGCTTTCGGAGCTTGCCCATGAAAAGGGCGACTGGCGCGCACAGGTGAACATGGGCATCCTGTATGAAGAAGGAAAATTCGTCGAGCAGGATGAGCGGAAGGCATTGGAATATTATCTTATGGCAGCTGAAAACGGCTCAACCGGAGCGATGAATAATATCGGCAATTTTTATCTGCATGGAAAAGGCGTTGCAAAAGACTATGAAAAGGCCTTTGGTTGGTATCAGAAAGCGGCTGAACTGTCGGGAAACGCGGCGGCGGAATGCTCTCTTGGGATGTGCTATCAGTACGGGTATGGAATAAAAATTGATTATGAAAAGGCGCGCAGTTTTTATGAGTTATCCGCAAAACAGGGACTTGGACTTGCCTATTACCGGATGGGGCTCCTGTATGAGCAGGGACTTGGTGTGGCGAAGGATATCCGGATTGCAAAACAGTATTTTGGGGAGGCATTGCATCGGGGATGTCGGGAAGCGGCGTTGAAATTGTAACTGAGAACCAACAGGCAGCGTTTTTGTTTCGATAAAGTCCTTGCATTTTGGAAAAGAAGGTAGTAGTATGAAATTAAAGGAAAACGTTTTCCCTCCGCGGGGGGGGGCGAACTGGAAAGGAAGGTGTCTTATGGATTTTAACGCGGTGTATCACAGAGCGAACGACAATTACTGCTATCCGCTTGACGAGGAGCAGCTTGTCATCAATATCAGAACAGGGTATGATGTGAAATATGTGAACATTATCCACGGCGATCCCTTTAAGTCCGGGATTCTTGGCGGCGGCGAGAGCTGGGACGGGGAGGCTTTGAATATTCCCTTTAAGAAGCGGTTGAAAAACCAGCTCTGGTGGACTACCACCATCAGGCCCGAATTTAAGCGCTTAAAATACTATTTTGAACTGCAGACGGAAGATGAGCGGTGGTTTTATTTTGAGGACGGCTTTGTGTCCGAGGCGCAGATGGCGCTGGAGGGCAGGAGCAGACAGTGCTTTATCATGCCATGGATGAATCCGGCGGACATTCCGGTGACGCCCGCGTGGGTAAACGATACGATCTGGTATCAGATTTTCCCGGAGCGGTTCTGCAACGGCGACCCGTCCATAAACCCGGAGGGGACGCTGCCGTGGCGGGTGAAGGGCAGTGTGACCAATCAGGAGTTTTTCGGCGGCGATCTGCAGGGCATTATCAATAAGCTGGATTATGTGAAGGATTTGGGCGTGTCCGGGCTGTATCTGACCCCGGTCAACGAGTCTCCCACTTCGCATAAGTATGATACCACGGATTACACAAAAATCGATCCCCATTTCGGGTCGGAGGAGACCATGAAAACGCTCGTCAGTGAGGCGCATAACAGAGGGATCCGCGTCATGCTGGACGGCGTGTTCAACCATTCCGGTCAGAATTTTGCGCCCTGGCTTGACGTGAAGGAGAAAGGGCCGCAGTCGCAGTATTTCGATTGGTTTATGGTGAATGAGTGGCCGTTTGCAGAGGAGGGAGGTAACGCCTGGGCGAAACGGTATTATACGTTTGCTTTTTTTGACAATATGCCGAAATTAAACACCAACAACCCGGCGGTGCGGGATTATCTGATCGGGGTCTGTGAAAACTGGGTCAGAAACTATGATGTGGACGGCATCAGGCTGGACGTGGCAAACGAGATTTCCCACACCTTCTGTAAGGAGCTGAGAAGCCGCCTGAAAGCCATCAAGCCGGACATTTATATTCTGGGAGAGATCTGGCACGACGCGATGCCGTGGCTTCGGGGGGATGAGTTTGACTCGGTTATGAACTATCCTTTAGGGGAGAGCATCAAGGATTTCTGGATTGACAAGAGCCTCACTAACGAGGATTTCGAGTATACGATCAACCGCTGTTACACGCGCTATATGCAGCAGACTAACGATGTACTGTTCAACCTGCTGGATTCCCACGACACGAAGCGGCTTAGAAGCGACGTTAAGAATCTGGACGAGTACTTCCAGCAGCTCGCGGTGCTCTTTACCATGCCGGGATCGCCCTGCATTTATTACGGCACGGAGATTGCCATGGAGGGAGGGCACGACCCGGACTGCCGCCGCTGTATGCCGTGGGAGGAGATTGACGGCGGCGTCTACAGCGAGCGGATGGACATTATTAGAAGCCTTCTGCATTTGAGACAGGAAGAGCCGCTTCTTCGGAACCGGGATTTTCATTTCCCGAACAGGATCAATCGTCCCAGAGTGATCGAGTTCAATAAGATGGGCTGGGTGGACAACTACGTGGAGGTTATCATCAACTGCGAGGAGGAGGACATTGAGATTCCCAGAGAGGGGGAAATTCTTTTTTCCAGACACTATATTGACAACACACTGCTGAGGAATGGTATACTGATACGCAGGCAGAGAAGTCAGGCATGACATATGCGTTAGACAGGAAGAACAGGAAACAGAGAAGAGATAAAGCCAGATAAGCCGAGATATGGCGAGAAAGATAAGAGGGAGAAATGGCGATGAACCAGTTTAATTTACCGGGTTGTCTGATCATTGAGGAGGGCGCCTGCGAGCGCTTAAATGAGATTTTGGCGGACTGTATTCCGGGGATCGAAAAAAAGAAAATTGTCATCGCCACGGAGGAATCTTTGATTCCCATTATGAAATCTTATCTGGATGAAATGAAGCGCGACCTGCCGGCGAGCGAGCTTTATCTCATTGAGGAGAACAGTTTTTCGGAGGCGATGGAACTGGCAAAACACATCTGCATGAGGGATGTGGAGGTCATCATCGGCGTGGGCGGCGGCAGGGTACTGGACGTGGCGAAGTACGCGGGATTTGTCGGAAAAATCCCCTATATCTGTGTTCCCACAACTTTAAGCAACGACAGTCTCTCCTCGCCCGTAGCGGTGCTTGGGACAGAGGGAGACGCGAGAAAGACGTTAAAATGTGCCATTCCGGCGGGCATCGTGGTGGATGTGAATGTGGTGATGGGTGCGCCCGTTTCGCATCTGCAGTCCGGAATCGGAGATACCATCAGCAAGTACACGGCGCTCTACGATTGGAGGCTGGACGCTGCTCACAGGAAGGAGCGGGTGGACGACTTTTCCTATCTGCTGTCCGATATGGCGTTGTCCTCTCTGTGTTACAACGAAGAGAAATCGTTAAAGAGCAAAGAATTTATTAAAATATTGACGCAGTCGCTGGTGCTAGGCGGTCTGGCTATGGAGATTGCGGGCAATTCCAGACCGTGCAGCGGATCGGAACATCTGTTCTGCCATTCTCTGGAAGAAAATCATAAGGAAATACAGATTTCCCATGGTATGGCGGTGGCGCTTGGAAGTCTGGTGAGCTGTCGTCTGCAGGGGCGGGATGTGGGGACGCTGGAGGCGGTCTTGAAGGCGTACCATATGGACATGGATCCGATGAATTGGGGAATTACGAAGGAAATCTTTACGGACGCGTGGATGCGGGCTGCAGACACCAGAAAAGACAGGTATACGGTACTCAATGAGGCGGCGCTGTCGGAGGAGTTTTTGGGACGGATTTATGACAAGCTGAGGGCCGGGAAATAAAAACCTCTGTACAAATTCTTCAAAATGGCATAAAATCTATTAAGAAGGGGAGTGGCTGCCTGCCAAAGCGGGCGGACGTGAATTCATGCCGGCAGACTTTTAATCAGGCAGTCATACGGAAGAGGAGGTGTGAATATGAAGACGTACATGCTGGATTTAAACTCCATCGACAGAGTGAAGGGATTTGTGAGCGCGATTGAGAAATTCGACGGTTACTTTGACATAGCCACCGGTAGATACGTGGTTGATGCGAAGTCGATCATGGGCATTTTTTCCATGGATCTGTCCAGAAAGATAGAGTTTCGGATTCTGGAGACAGACGCGCAGATCTCCGAGGTGGAAGCGGCGATCGCACCCTATCTGGCCTCATAAGGAAATGGCAATAGTGTAAACTGTTGCGGAACATGAAACGGCTGCCGATGTGTGACACATTGGCAGCCGTCGCCTTTTATGTGCACGCCCGCACAGGGAATATTGTTGCTGACGCAACGTGCGGGCGGCGCGGCGAGTAGGGGAAGAAGAATCTTCCCTACTCGATTGCGCAGGCTCGCATATGGAGGTTTGCTGTTTCACGGTATGCAGAGGAAATCAGATTGTCCGGTTTGCCTTTTGGCTATACTTATGTTAAGATATTCTATTAAGGAACTTCCGGAAAGGGGGTTCGCCGCATATGCGGTAATTTTGGAGGTTTAAGATGCTGGAGCTTAAAAATGTATCTTTTCAGGCCGAGGACGGCGGAAAAGAGATCGAAATACTGAGGAACATCAACCTGACGCTGGAGAATCGCTTCGTGGCAGTCACGGGGCCGAACGGCAGCGGGAAATCCACGCTGGCAAAGATTGTGGCGGGTATCCTTACGCCCACGGAGGGACAAATTTTCCTGAACGGCGTCGATATCACGGATAAATCCATCACGGAGCGGGCGCAGATGGGGATCGGCTTTGCCTTTCAGCAGCCCGTCCGCTTTAAGGGACTTACGGTGAAGGATATGCTATCCATTGCGGCGGGCAGGGAGACGGCGGTGGCGGAGGTCTGCTCTATGTTGTCCGAGGTGGGACTCTGCGCCAGAGATTATGTAAACCGAGAGATCAATGCCAGCCTCTCGGGCGGGGAATTGAAGCGCATTGAGATTGCGATGATTATGGCGAGAAAGACGAAGGTTTCCATCTTTGATGAGCCGGAGGCGGGTATCGACCTGTGGAGCTTTCAGAATCTGATCCGGGTTTTCGAGAAGATGCATGAGGAGATTCAGGGGACGATCCTGATTATCTCGCATCAGGAGAGGATTCTGAACATCGCGGATCAGATCGTGCTATTGTCGGATGGCAGGATTGAGAAGGTGGGGAACAGGGAAGAAGTCATGCCTGATCTTCTGGGAGCCGGGCAGCCCTGCAAAACATTAACAGACAAATTATGAATTAAGAAACGGAGAAATCATGGACGCAATACAACAGGAGTTACTTGAGCAGGTGGCAGGTCTGCATGAAGTGCCGGAGGGCGCGTACAATATTCGTGCCAATGGTGAGATGGCGGGGAGAAATACCACCGCCAACATAGATATCATAACGAAGGAGGACTGCCCGGGCATTGATATCCGCATTAAGCCGGGCACAAGGTCGGAGAGCGTACACATTCCGGTGGTATTAAGTCAGAGCGGCTTGCAGGAAAGCGTATATAACGACTTTTTTGTGGGGGAGGACTGTGACATTACGATCATAGCGGGCTGCGGCATTCACAACGGCGGTTCGGCGGCGTCGGCGCATTCCGGTATCCACAGGTTTTTTGTAGAGAAAAACGCGAAGGTCAGATATGTGGAAAAGCATTACGGATCGGGGGACGGCAGCGGGGAGCGGATTATGAACCCGACCACCGAGATCCATCTGGCAGAGGGCGCGTCTCTGGAGATGGAGACGGTGCAGATCAAGGGCATTGACTCTACAGCGCGCACCACGACTGCCGATGTGGCTGAGGGCGCGAGTCTGGTAATCAGAGAAAAGATTATGACGCACGGGAAACAGTACGCCGAGACGGATTTTACTGTGCACATGGACGGGAAGGATTCCAGCGTAAACTTGATTTCCCGGTCGGTGGCGAAGGAACGGTCCAGACAGATTTTCCGCAGTCGGATTGTGGGCAATGCGAGCTGCCACGGGCACAGCGAATGCGACGCTATCATAATGGATGAAGCCAGTGTCAGCGCGATTCCGGAGCTGACGGCAAACCACATTGACGCGAATCTGATCCATGAGGCGGCGATCGGCAAGATCGCGGGAGAACAGTTAATTAAACTTATGACGCTCGGACTCACGGAGAAAGAGGCGGAAGAACAGATCGTGAAGGGATTTTTGAAATGAGGAAGTTTTTACAGTACGCGTTAAACCGGGTGGTGATTACGGCGCTTCTGGTGCTTTTGCAGATTGCCTTTTTCCTGATTGTGCTTTGGCAATGGGGGGATTATTATGTCTGGTTCTCTTTGGTGCTGCGCTTTATCACTTTCTGGGCCGTGATTTATATTATATGGAAACCGAACAATCCCGCCGTAAAGCTGGCGTGGGTGGTGCCGATACTGACGTTTCCGCTTTTCGGCGGTGTGCTTTATCTGTGCTACGGTCATGTGATCGTGCCCAAAAAGCTGCGGGACAGCATGGAACGGACGGACAAGCTGGTAAGGAAAAGTCTTGTTCAGGACAAGAGAGTCATGAAGGATCTGAAAAGGGAAGATCCGGCGGAAGCTAACTTGAGCGGCTATATTTATTCCT
>ERZ778517.597-NODE-597-length-37139-cov-6.139953_pt1 | contig 37139 bp, 36 predicted proteins | sample MGYA00510341_ERZ778517 | MGnify/ENA primary metagenome ERZ778517 (study PRJEB29527, sample SAMN07138964) | mouse gut metagenome | material: feces | host: mouse | place: China:Nanjing | collected 2016-01-25 ...
GGATTTCTATGAAAGGATCTATGAATACCCACATGGGTAATATCTATATTGATCCTGAGGTTATCGCCCAATATGCCGGGAGTGTCGCTGTTGAGTGCTTTGGCATCGTCGGCATGGCCTCAGTAAACGTAAAGGACGGCTTGGTAAAGCTGCTTATGAAAGAGAGTATCACACACGGAATATCAGTAAATATTGTTAATAATAAATTGATTCTTGATTTTCATGTCATTGTTGCCTATGGTGTAAGCATTATTACAGTATGTGACAATCTGATTAACAATGTAAAGTACAAGGTTGAAAATTTCACAGGTCTCGAAATCGAAAAAATCAACATCTTTGTTGAAGGCGTTCGAGTAATTGATTAAGGAGGATTTCTGAAGTGGGATTAAATGTAATCGACGCTAAAATGCTTTCAAAGATGTTTCTTGCCGGAGCGAAACATTTGGAGCATAAAAAAGAATGGATCAATGAACTGAATGTTTTCCCTGTTCCGGATGGTGATACCGGTACCAATATGTCAATGACGATTATGTCTGCGGCAAAGGAGGTTGCCGCTATTGAAAACCCTGACATGGCATCCCTTGCAAAAGCCATCTCGTCTGGTTCCCTGAGGGGGGCACGCGGAAACTCCGGCGTTATTTTGTCACAGCTTTTCAGGGGATTTGCAAAAGTTATCCGGGAATACGACGAAATTAATGTGGCGATTCTTGCCTCGGCGTGTGACAAGGCAGTAGAAACCGCCTATAAGGCTGTCATGAAGCCGAAGGAAGGTACAATCCTCACCGTTGCAAAAGGCGCCGCAAAGAGGGCAAACGACCTTGCCATGGCGGGAGAGCGGGATTTGGAGAAATTTATCAGCGAAGTCATCAAAGAGGCTGAGGTTGTCCTGGCGCAGACACCTGACATGCTTCCGGTATTAAAGCAGGCAGGCGTTGTCGATTCGGGCGGTCAGGGGCTTGTGGAAGTATTGAAGGGGGGACTGGACGCGTTCCTCGGCAAGGAGCTTGACCTTTCCATCGAAACAGCTCCCAAAACAGTATCGGCGGAAAAAGGTACAATGTCATCCAATATCGAGGCACAGGCGAATGCGGAAATCAAGTTCTGCTACTGCACTCAGTTCCTGATTATGCTGAATAAGACATTTAACATCAAACAGGAAATGGACTTCAAAGAATATCTTTCGTCTATTGGTGATTCTATTGTTGTCGTTGCCGATGATGAAATCGTAAAAGTCCATGTGCATACAAATGACCCGGGACTTGCGATGCAGAAAGCACTGCGGTATGGGTCACTTACCACTATCATTATTGAAAATATGCGTCTTGAACGTGACGAAAAAGTTTCTGATATGATGGAAAAACAGATGCAGCGTCCGGAGCTTCCCAGCAATGCTTCATCTGATACAGACAGCAGCGTGCCGTCACCCGAACATAAAGATACCGGATTTATTGCTGTTTCAATCGGCGAAGGCATGAATGAAATATTCCGTTCCCTCGGAGTTGATTACATTATCGAGGGCGGTCAGACAATGAATCCAAGCACTGAGGATATGCTCAACGCAATTGATAAGATTAATGCGGACAATATATTCATTTTCCCAAATAACAAAAATATTATATTGGCTGCAAATCAGGCGAAGCAGCTGACGAAAGACAAAAAAATCATTGTAATCCCGACCAAAACGGTTCCGCAGGGCATCACGGCGATTATTAACTATGTCCCAGATATTTCCATTGAGGAAAACGAAGCGGTTATGACAGAGGAAGTGCAGCGCGTTGCTACCGGCCAGGTGACTTATGCAGTACGGGATACCATGATAGATGACAAGGAAATCCATCAGGGTGATTTTATGGGAATCGGAGACAAGGGAATCCTCTCTGTGGGAAAAGATTTGCAGACAGTTGCTTTTGACATGATTTTGGAGATGATGTCTGACGAGTATGAACTGATTAGTATCTATTATGGGGACATTATTAAGGAGGAGCAGGCGCAAAAACTGGCGGATATGGTGAAGGCGCAATTTGGCAGCTGTGATGTGGAGCTGCAATTCGGGGGACAGCCGATTTACTCTTATATTGTTTCGGCGGAATAACCAAGAACATTGTTGAATTGAGACAAAGAACGCCATGGTTCAGGCGTTTTTTGTGCTAGGAGAGTGATATGCATTTTGATGATCCAATAACAGCCCTGAACGGTATCGGGGATAAGACTGCCGCCTTGTACCATAAGTTAGATATCCATACAATAAACGACCTAGTGACACATTATCCGAGGGACTATGAAGAATGGCGCGATATCATAAAGATAGGGGAACTGAAAGCGAATCATCAGACGCATGCGATACATGCCATGGTTATCAGCGCGCCCCAGACCATCCATATCAGAAAAAATATGTCAATTACGACAGCACGTGTGAAGGATGAAAGCGGGGCCTGTGATATCACTTACTTTAACATGCCCTATATGAAAAACAGTCTTCAGACAGGAAAACAATATATTTTTCGCGGGCGTGTCATTCTAAAAAACAATCGAATGACAATGGAGCAGCCCAAAATAATCAGTGCGAAAGAGTTCATGCAGAATGTCCACAGGCTGGCACCTGTTTATCCGGCTACAAAAGGGCTTTCTATCGCTGCGATCACGAAAGCAATGCATCTGGCTCTGGAAGGGCTTGACTTTGAGAATGACTATATTCCGGAGTCGATGCGTGTGAAATATGGGCTGTCAGATTTGAAAACAGCGGTGTATGAGATTCATTTTCCACAAAGCTTTCAGGATATGGTCTGTGCCAGAAAACGTCTGGTTTTTGAAGAATTTCTGTTTTTTATCATAGGTATTCTTGTTTTAAAGGATATGACTGTCCAGGAGGTCAATGATGCACCGATGATGCGGATTGACGCATGTCAGGACTTTATTGACAGGCTGCCGTATCAGCTTACAAACGCACAGAAAAAGGTCTGGGCACAGATAGAAAATGATATGTGTTCGGCTCGTCTTATGAACAGACTTGTACAGGGCGATGTCGGATCTGGCAAGACAATAGTGGCGATTCTCGCCATGTTCCTGTGTATCATGAACCACCATCAGGCTGCCTTTATGGCGCCTACGGAAGTGCTTGCAAAACAGCATTATGAATCCGTACTGGAATTGATAGAGCAATATGGACTGCCGTTTAAGCCTGTCCTTCTGACAGGTGCTCTGACAGCGAGGGAAAAGCGCAGGGCGAAGGAGAGTATCGCCCTTGGCACCTGCAATGTCATTGTTGGAACACAGGCTTTGCTGCAGGGGGATGTTGATTTTTATGACCTGCGTCTCGTGATTACGGACGAACAGCACCGATTCGGTGTAAAGCAGCGTGAAACGCTTGCCCAGAAGGGAATCCGGCCACACATTCTTGTCATGAGTGCGACGCCGATTCCAAGGACGCTTGCCCTGATTTTATATGGGGATTTGGATATATCTGTCATGGATGAGCTTCCGGCAAACAGACTTCCAATTAAAAACTGTGTTGTCAATACAGATTATCGCCAAAAGGCTTATGAGTTTATCGCAAAAGAAGTGGCAAATGGCAGACAGGCATATGTGATTTGCCCTATGGTCGAGGCAAATGATGAAATAATGGGTGACCAGCCTGTTCTTGAAAATGTCGTCGAATATACTGAAAAATTAAGGAAAGCGCTTCCAGATACGGTTCGTGTTGCGTTTCTTCATGGGCAGATGAATGCAAAAGCAAAAAACTATACGATGGAGGAATTTGCTGCGCATCATATTGACGTGCTGGTATCAACCACTGTGATAGAGGTTGGCATCAATGTTCCGAACGCCACTGTAATGCTTGTCGAAAATGCGGAACGGTTTGGCCTTGCACAGCTTCACCAGCTCAGAGGACGCGTGGGGCGTGGAACGGAACAGTCATATTGTATATTTATTACGACTACGAGTCAGAATGATACTATGGAACGGCTTCAGGTATTAAACAAGTCCAATGACGGCTTCTTCATTTCCTCGGAGGATATGCGCCTTCGGGGACCGGGTGATTTGTTTGGCATCCGGCAGAGCGGGCAGTTCCAGTTCCAACTGGGTGATATTTATCAGGATGCCGGCATATTGCAGGAAGCGCAGTGCTGTGCCACGGAGCTTTATTCGGACTATATTGACGGCGGGAAGCCCTCCGAGGAGAATCAACGTTTCTGGAGGCACTATGAGGACAACATTGCCGCTGATGTTGACTTTATAAATATCTGATATTCAGTTTGTTGATGTTACACTGATGGTCAGAAAACTAGCTGCTCAGTATGAAGTGATGCACACAGCAAATTTCATTTGTCGTGCGTATATATAAAAGTAATGGAAAACAGGGAGATTATATAATATGTCGAAAATAGCAATTGTTACAGACAGTAACAGTGGTATCACACAGAGCGAGGCAAAAGAACTTGGCATTCATGTACTGCCAATGCCTTTTATGATTGACGGCGAGACGTACTATGAGGAAATCACGCTTAGTCAGGATGAATTTTACAAAAAGCTTGCCCAGAATGCAGATATTTCTACCTCACAGCCGTCGCCTGAATCTATTATGCAGCTTTGGGACGGACTTTTAAAGGAATATGATGAGATTGTCCATATCCCGATGTCAAGCGGCCTTAGCGGTTCGTGCCAGACGGCTGCCATGCTGTCACAGGATTATGACGGAAAGGTACATGTTGTAAATAACCAACGGATTTCCGTCACGCAGAAAAGGTCTGCATTTGATGCCATGGAGCTTGCCAGAGCAGGGAAGAGCGGCAGTGAGATTAAAGACATACTGGAAGAGGACAAGTTCAATTCCAGCATTTACATTATGATAGACACGCTGTACTATCTGAAAAAGGGCGGGCGGATTACACCGGCAGCCGCAGCGCTCGGAACCTTGCTCCGGTTAAAGCCGGTTCTTCAGATACAGGGTGAAAAGCTTGACGCATTTGCAAAGGCAAGAACCGTGAATCAGGCAAAGTCTATCATGATAAATGCCATTAAGAACGATATTGAGAAGCGGTTTGGCGGCATCTCACCTGAAAACCAGATGTACCTGGCAATTGCACATACACAGAACGAGGAGGCGGCGAAAGCGTTTCGGGACGAAGTGCAGGCACAGCTGCCGGATTATCCTATTGTGGCAGTAGACCCATTATCACTAAGCGTCTCCTGCCACATCGGACCTGGTTCCCTTGCTGTGACATGCTGTAAAAAATTAATATAGGCTTCCTTTGCGGAGCTTCACAATGCAATCGAGCAGGGAAGATGAATCTTCCCTGCTCGATTGTACATAGGCATTCAAATGAAATATGTCATCAAATCTGGCGGACACCTGGATATGCTTGCTATACCAAAGCAGCCGTAATGATAGCCATAGAGTATACTTCAATTGCATTACAGCCGCGGGAGAGGTCATTGACTGGAGCGTTCAGTCCGAGGAGGATAGGACCATATGCCTCAAAATTACCCATTCTCTGCGCAATCTTGTAACCCATATTACCAGAGCTAAGGTCTGGGAAGATAAATGTATTCGCATGACCCGCAACTTCTGACTTTGGACACTTTGTACGTGCCACACGAGGAGAAACAGCAGCATCAAACTGTAATTCGCCCTCTATCGGAATAGTCGGGTATTTTGCTTTTGCCTTGATTGCCGCATTCCGCATTTTCTCAACATCAGGACCTTTCCCTGAGCCGAGTGTCGAATAGCTTAAGAATGCAACCTTTGGGTCAACGCCAAAGATCTTTGCACACTCAACAGTCTCCCCACAGATTTCAACAAGCTCATCCTCTGTCGGATTGATGTTAATCGCGCAGTCACTCATCGCCAGCACTTCGTTTTCACCTGTCGCACCGGGACGGACAAGAATAAAGCAAGATGATACGATGTTGTTTCCTGGTTTTGTCTTGATAATCTGTAATGCCGGACGAACTGTATCAGCCGTGGAATATGTAGCGCCGCCAAGCAGTGAATCCGCAACACCCATTTCCACAAGCATCGTTCCGAAATAATTCGGCTGTGAAAGAACCTTTCTTGCCTCTTCCGGTGTCATTCCTTTGCTTTTTCTAAGCTCACAAAATCTTTCCACCATTTCATCGAAACGCTCATAGTTGTTGCTGTCGATAATCTGTGCACCGCGAATGTTATATCCGGCTTCTTCCGCGGCAGCCAGCACGTCATCCTCATTGCCGACAAGAATCGGATGAAGGAAGCTGCTTGCCAGGAGACGAGAAGCTGCCTCAAGAATACGTGGGTCAGTACCCTCTGTGAAGACAATTGTCTTGGGGTTCTTCTTCAGTTGTTCAATCATTGTACCAAATCCATACATCATATAAATCCTTCCTTTTCTTTTAATTTTTTTTGATGAATTTTAATTTTCCAATATGGTTGTGAAAGCGTTTACACCGTTATGTTTATTAGGTTTGTGTCTATTTCTAACTACTATTGTATACAAAATTTTTTCATTTGCAATGGTTGTATTGAAATTAGTGCAGAGAAACATATTTTTTATTAAAAAATAACAAAAAAGTATGTGCGAAAATATGTTCATACTCAGTTAAAGTTAAAGACATATTGGGATGCAGCAACAGGAAAACAAAGGCTGAACTGTTACAGGCAATTTCATCAAAAGTATATAAATATTTGCAAACTTGATTTCCATGTTATTGGAATATTGTGAATAGACTTTGCATCTAAGGTGTGCTATACTTACCTTACAGCTGCGAATCGGACAACACAATTACGACACAATGAGGAATGGGGTTGAAAACTCATTTTCACACGGCAAGAATGGAGGATTAAGATGACTGATACTGAAAAACTTGATTTGTTATTATCCGAAATGCATGGTATGAAGACTGATATGCAGGATATGAAGTCTGACATCCAAGACATGAAGTCTGAAATGCAGGATATGAAGTCTGACATCCAAGGCCTGAAGACTGAAATGCGGGATGTAAAAGCTGACATCCAAGACATGAAGTCTGAAATGCAGGATATGAAGTCTGACATCCAAGGCCTGAAGACTGAAATGCGGGATGTAAAAGCTGACATCCAAGACATGAAGTCTGAAATGCAGGATATGAAGTCTGACATCCAAGGCCTGAAGACTGAAATGCGGGATGTAAAAGCTGACATCCAAGACATGAAGTCTGAAATGCAGGATATGAAGTCTGACATCCAAGACATGAAGACCGATATCCGAAACTTAAATGACAGGGTTGACAACGTGGAATTACAGCTGAATCAAACAGAGCGTGTCTTAAAAAACGAGATAAGAAAAGAATGTGCGCTTGTTCTTGATGAGGTTGAAAGAGTACATGGAATTTTAGATAAGCATAAGGCTGACATGACAAGGCATACTGCGTAGTGGTTATGACTATTGTAATACTACATACAAATAGCCTGACTGCATGAATGACAGTAAATAACCTTTTATCAGGGAACTTGTGCATTTTTAGAACAAATTATTATGAAATGACGCTGGTTTTTAAAGCTTTTCTCAAATGCGCTTTAGAAATCGGCGTCATCTTGTTTTTCGGCCACTTATAAAACGTATGTTTGAAAAATTATTGAAAAGTATTTGCAATCTCAAAAAGATGTGATATACTCTTATAGGGCAAATGCGTCCCATGTACACTATATACAAGAACTAATTGTGATATAGAAATGCAATATCAATTAGTAAGAAAGGCATGGTTCATTCAATGGCAAAAGCAGATAACAATGTATACGACGCCTCGAGCATCACTGTCCTGGAGGGGCTTGAGGCAGTTCGGAAAAGGCCGGGCATGTACATCGGAAGTGTGTCGACAAAGGGTCTGAATCATTTGATATATGAAATCGTGGACAATTCTGTGGACGAGCATCTGGCTGGGGTGTGCAGTGAAATCCGCGTTACACTGGAAAAGGATGGTTCGGCAACGATATCTGACAATGGCAGAGGCATACCTGTCGGTATGCATGAAAAAGGGGTCAGCGCAGAACGTGTCGTGTTTACAACGCTTCATGCAGGCGGCAAATTTGACAATAATGCATACAAGACAAGCGGCGGACTGCATGGCGTGGGTTCGTCCGTTGTAAATGCGCTGTCTACCCAGCTTACTGTAACAGTAAAAAGCGGCGGGCTGATTCATCAGGATAAATATGAATACGGAAATCCGGTTATTGAGCTGGTTGACGGGCTGCTTCCTGTCATTGGCAAGACGCGCGAGACAGGTACGACGATTAATTTTACTCCCGACCCATCCATTTTTGACAAGACGCGTTTTAAGTCGGATGATGTCAAAAGCCGGCTGCATGAGACGGCATACCTCAACCCGAAGCTTACGATTATCTTTACCGATAACCGCAAGGATGAACCAGAGACGATTACATACTGCGAACCCGAGGGAATTATCGGATATGTCAAGGATTTAAATAAAAATAAGGAAGCATTGCATGACATCATCTATTTTACAGGTGTCAGCGAGGACATCACCGTGGAGTGCGCATTCCAGTATGTAAACGAATTTCATGAGAATGTGCTCGGGTTCTGTAACAATATTTATAATGCCGAGGGTGGAACCCACCTGACTGGTTTCAAGACAATGTTTACAACGATTATCAATAATTATGCGCGGGAACTCAATATATTAAAAGAAAAAGACGTGAACTTTACGGGAGCTGATGTGCGAAACGGGATGACCGCCGTTGTTTCCATCAAGCATCCCGCACCACGATTTGAAGGGCAGACCAAGACCAAACTCGACAATCAGGATGCGGCAAAATCCGTCAGTAAAGTGACAGGGGACGAAGTGCCGCGCTATTTTGACAGAAATATAGAGGTTTTAAAAAGTGTCATTTCCTGTGCCGAGAAAGCGGCAAAAATCCGCAAGACAGAGGAAAAAGCAAAGACAAATATGCTTACAAAACAGAAATTTTCTTTTGACTCCAACGGCAAGCTGGCAAACTGTGAATCCAAGGATTATGGGAAATGCGAAATTTTTATCGTGGAGGGGGATTCTGCCGGCGGAAGTGCAAAGAGCGCGCGGAACAGAAATTATCAGGCGATTCTTCCAATACGGGGGAAAATCCTGAATGTAGAAAAGGCAAGCATTGACAAGGTTCTGGCAAATGCAGAAATCAAGACAATGATTAACGCATTTGGATGTGGATTTTCGGAAGGATACGGCAACGATTTTGACATTTCCAAGCTCAGGTATGACAAAATTGTAATCATGGCAGATGCCGACGTGGACGGTGCACATATCAGCAATCTGCTGCTCACGCTTTTTTACCGTTTTATGCCGGAATTAATTTATGAAGGACATATCTACATCGCGATGCCGCCGTTGTATAAAGTGATGCCTGCAAAGGGTAAAGAAGAATATCTTTATGATGACAAGGCACTTGAAAAATACCGCAAAACACACAAAGGGGCTTTTACGCTGCAAAGATACAAAGGACTTGGCGAAATGGACGCAGACCAGCTGTGGGAGACGACGCTAAATCCGGAAACCAGGATTTTAAAACAGATTGAGATAGAAGATGCGCGTATGGCATCTGAGATAACTGAATTGCTGATGGGAACCGACGTTCTTCCGAGAAGGACATTTATATATGAGCATGCGACAGAGGCAGAGCTTGATATATAAGGAGCCGTTCAGAAATTACGCATGACAATTACTTGTCTCAGGTAATTTCTGAACAGTTCCTATATTAAAACAAGGAGCATATTGACGAATGGAAGAGAGAATTATAAAAACCGAATATTCAGAGACCATGCAGCGGTCATTCATTGATTATGCCATGAGTGTCATCATTGCGCGGGCGCTGCCTGATGTGCGGGACGGATTGAAACCGGTTCAGAGACGTACCTTATATGATATGCACGAGCTGGGTATCCGATATGACCGCCCCTACCGGAAGAGTGCGCGTATTGTAGGTGATACAATGGGTAAATATCATCCGCATGGGGACAGTTCTATTTACGATGCGCTTGTGGTTTTGACACAGGATTTTAAAAAAGGGATTCCGCTTATAGACGGGCATGGCAACTTTGGCAATATTGAGGGTGACGGAGCCGCCGCCATGCGATATACCGAGGCAAGGCTGCAAAAAATCTCGCAGGAGGCTATCCTTGCAGACCTTGACAAAGACGTTGTTGATTTCGTGCCGAATTTTGACGAGACGGAGAAGGAACCAAGTGTGCTCCCATGCCGTTTTCCCAATCTGCTTGTAAACGGATCCGAGGGCATTGCGGTGGGTATGGTGACGAGCATTCCGCCACACAACCTTGGGGAAGTCATTGATGCCACCAAGGCATATATGATGAATGAGGACATATCCACACGCGAGCTGATGAAGTATATCAAGGGACCTGATTTCCCGACAGGGGGGATTGTCTGCAACAAGGATGAGCTTTTGTCCATATATGAGACAGGCACCGGTAAAATCAGGCTGCGCGGCAAGGTTGAAGTAGAAAAAACAAAGGGCGGAAAGCTGAATCTGGTCATAACGGAAATTCCATATACCATGATTGGCGCAAATATCGGCAAATTTTTGCAGGATGTTGCTTCTTTGTATGAACAGAAAAAAGCACCGGAAATTGTTGACATATCAAACCAATCCTCAAAAGAAGGAATCCGCATAGTCATAGAGCTGAAAAAAGATACGGATGTAGAGAATTTTAAAAACCTATTGTACAAAAAAACACGTCTTGAGGACACGTTTGGCGTGAACATGATTGCGATAGCGGACGGCAGACCGGAAACCCTGGGATTAAAAGGAATCATTGCCAGAAATGTGGCATTCCAATATGAAATTGCAACGCGGAAATACACGACTTTGTTGAATAAGGAATTGGAGAAACGTGAGATTCAGGAGGGGCTTATCCGCGCCTGCAATATCATCGACCTTATCATTGAAATTCTTCGCGGTTCCAAAGACCGCAATATGGTCAAAAACTGTCTGACCACAGGCAATACAGACGGCATCAAATTCCGCTCGAAGGAATCTGCCATTATGGCGGAACAGTTAAATTTTACGGAGCGGCAGGCAAATGCTATTCTTGATATGCGGTTATATAAACTGATTGGCCTGGAAATTGAAGCCCTGATGAAGGAAAATAAGGAGACAAATGCCAATATCTATAAATATGAGGATATTCTTGACCGGCGTGATTCCATGGCGCAGGTAATCATCCAGGAGCTTGATGCGCTAAAAAAAGAATATGCTGCAAAGCGCAAAACACGGATTGAAAATGCAGAGGAAGCTGTGTATGAGGAGAAAAAGCCCGAGGAGATGGAAGTCATGTTCCTTATGGACAGATTCGGCTACTGCAAGACGATTGATATGGCTGCATACGAACGAAACAAGGAATCGGCACATGCGGAATTTAAGTATGTTGTCAAATGCCGGAACACTGGACGGATTTGTATTTTTACCAATACGGGGCAGCTCCACACCATTAAGGTGACAGATATTCCGTTTGGTAAGTTCAGGGATAAGGGACTGCCAATTGACAACATCAGCAATTACACTTCGGGAACGGAGGAAATTATCAATATTGCAAGCCAGTCCGAGCTGAACCTGTACCGGCTGCTGTTTGTCACCAGACAAGGCATGTGCAAAATTGTAAGCGGGGGCGAGTTTGACGTGTCCAAGCGAACTGTTGCATCAACAAAGCTGGGTGATGGGGATGAGCTGGTTGATATTGAGGTTGTGACAAAGCACCAGCATATCATTCTGCAGAGCAAGGATGGTTATTTCCTGCGGTTTGACGCAGACGAAATTTCGGAATTGAAAAAAACTGCAATCGGTGTCAGGGGCATGAAGCTTGGAAACAATGATTATATCGAAAATGTGTACTATTGCCAGCCCGGTGAGGACGGTTCAATTCCTTACAAAGATAAAAATATTCCATTAAATAAATTAAAACTTAATAAAAGGGATGCAAAAGGAACCAAAATCAGGGTATAATCATATATATTATGATTTGGGATAAATTAGGAGAATAAAATATGAGAGTGATTGCAGGTACTGCCAGACGACTTTTGTTAAAGACACCCGAGGGACTTGACACACGACCGACTACTGACAGAATAAAGGAAACACTTTTTAATATGCTCATGCCATACTTGTCAGGCGCGGTTTTTGTTGACTTATTTTCCGGCAGCGGCGGTATTGGCATCGAGGCATTGAGCCGCGGAGCCAGAAAAGCCTATTTTGTGGAAAACAACCAAAAGGCAATTGCATGTATTACCGATAATATTGAACATACGCATTTTACGGACAAATCTGTTGTCCTGAAACAGGATGTCTTTTCCGCCCTCAGGGGAAGCATAAAGGACACTGCTGACATTATCTTTCTCGACCCTCCATATCAGCAGGAATACGATAAAAAGGTTTTGGAGATTTTGCGGGATGCGCCCTATGTCAACGAGGATACCCTGATTGTCGTGGAGGCTTCCCGTGATACATTGTTTGACTATGTAGAAGCACTTGGTTTTTTTGTGGAAAAAGAAAAGCAGTACAAGACAAATAAGCACATATTTATAAGAAAACTGTAAATTAATTTTCGTATATTGGAGGAATATGTACCATGAATGCTGCAATCTATCCGGGAAGTTTTGACCCGTTGACCCTTGGGCATCTTGATATTATTAAGCGCGCGTCTATTATGTTTGATGAACTGACTGTGAGTGTTTTGGATAATAAGGCGAAGAATGCGTTGTTTTCTGTCGAGGAACGTGTTAGTATATTAAAGGAGGCTACAAAGAATCTGCCGAATGTGACAGTGGATTCCTTTAATGGTCTTTTGATTGATTATGCAAGACAAAAGGATGTACATATTTCGGTGCGCGGGCTGCGTGCCATTACAGATTTTGAGTACGAATTACAGACTGCCCAGACTAACAGAATGCTGTCAAACGGCGAGCTTGATACTGTTTTTTTAACCACCAGTCTTGAGTATGCTTATCTCAGTTCGTCCAGTGTAAAGGAAATTGCTTCATTTAATGGGGACATTTCACAGTGTGTACCTGATTTTGTTGTCAAACTTGTATATGACAAAATGAAAAATATGTGATAAAGTGTTACAATTCGCATCCATGCCAGTTTTTATCAGCTTATAAGTTACTGAGGTGTGAATTATAACAGATTTTGCACACAAAATGCTAAAGTGCAAGCATTTTGGTGCATGATTCTCACTACTTTGGCGTGGGTGTGAAAAGTAACGATAAAGTAGCCATGACGGTGCAACAGGCTACATAGAACAAGAATTATGGGGGGAGACTATGAGCAGCAGAATAGAGCAGTTGATTGAAGAGATAGAGGAGTACATAGACAGCTGTAAATATAAAGCATTTTCAACGGATGTTATCATGGTAAACAAGGCGGATATTGATGATTTGCTGCGTGAACTGCGCATGAAAACACCAGAGGAGATAAAACGCTACCAGAAAATCATTTCCAATAAAGAGGCTATTTTAAATGATGCAAAGCAGAAGGCACAGGAATTGTTAAATAATGCTGCGGTTCAGACAAATGAGCTTATCAGCGAGCACCAGATTATGCAGCAGGCATATTCGCAGGCGAACGAAATTGTAGAGATGGCTACCAAACAGGCGCAGGATATCCTTGACAATGCAACAATTGAGGCAAATAATGTAAAGTCTGCCGCAATGCAGTATACGGACAGCATTCTTGCCAATCTGGAAAATATTCTGAAGCAGTCCATTGAGATTTCCACGCGTGATTATAATACACTGGTTGGAAATCTTCGGGAAATTGATAATGTTGTCACCGCGAACAGGGCAGAGCTTGTTCCGGTGGATGAAATTGTTGCAGAAGCACAGGCTGCCGAGGGAACAGGGACGGATAATATTGATATAATTTAAAAATTGTGTATATAATATAGCCCACAGTTTTTCTGTGGGTTATATTATACTGATGGTCAAAAAGACTGACCGTTCAATATAATTGATGCGTACAATCGCATAAGGAAATGGGGGAGTTTTATGAAACCAATATTCAGTAAAGTGATTACATTGATTTTATGTGCTGCCATAGCAGCAGTATCTTTTTCTGGATTACCGGTCATGGAGGCAGATGCGGCAGAACCGGTTGTCATAGTCATTGACCCAGGGCATGGCGGTGAAAATCTCGGTACGGATTATCTGCCGATACCAGAAAAAACATATACAATGACAGTAGCCTTATATATGAAAGAGCAGCTGGAAAAGTATCAGAATGTACAAGTATATCTGACACATACCGACGATATTGATATGTCGCTTGAACAGCGGGCTGAGTTTGCAGACAAAGTGAATGCGGACTTCCTATTTTCGCTGCATTTTAACATGTCCGTTTCCCATATCCTTTATGGAAGTGAGATATGGGTTCCTTCAACAGGCCAGCTGTACAGCCAGGGGTATTCCGCAGGAAATGAGTTTTTAAAGCAGTTTGAGGAGATGGGACTTTTTAACCGTGGGATAAAGACCAGAATTGGAAGCAAGGGAACGGATTATTATGGCATTATACGCCAGTGTGCAATCCGAAATATTCCGTCTATCATTGTTGAACACTGTCATGTGGATCATGCAAATGACGTTCCGTACATACAGTCACAGGAAAAACTTAAGGAATTTGGCGTGCGCGACGCAGAAGCGGTGGCAAGATATTTTGGCTTAAAGTCGAAGGATGGAAAAACAGATTACGGCAGTTATGCGCCACTGGCAGTTCCGGTGCCGTCAAGCCACATATATAATGACTCCACAGCGCCTTTATATCTGAACGCAAGGCTTATCAATTATGACAAGACTGGAAAATATGCCACAGTGGAGCTGGATGCATTTGATGGAGAGTCGGTACTTCAATATTATTCCTACTCCTGTGACAATGGTATAACATGGTCTGCTTTACAGCCCTGGGCAAAGGGAAGCACATCAATGACAGCATCAATCAATATGGGATATGGCAAAAAGGACAGCCTGATATTCAAGGTATATAATCTGTATGACAAGGATACAACATCCAATGTGATACAGCTGAATTGATATTATATTATAAGAAGATAATACGCGGCGGAAATCACTGTAATGATAAACTTGTGCTTTAAATAGTGACTGATGGACAGCCCTGATTTTTCCAGAAAGCTGCTGGTCTGCATGATACAGGAGACACCGCCAAAGCACAATGCGGTCATAATCCAGAACACCTTCTGACTGGGCAAAAGAGTTGTCGTGTAAATTGCCTGGACGCCGCCGATAATTTCCAGAAAGCTTGACAGTATATTTTTATGGCTGCCTGACAGGGGCATGAAATCAAGGAGGATGCGGAACGCGTTGGTAAATGTGATATAACCGCCAAGCACAATTAATGCCTGTGTATTGTCAATACAGGATTTTTTGAGTGTGGATGCGAGGGACAGTGCCGGAGCCCCCTGGGATGGATTGATACTGTCAGAATATTGGATTTTCGCCAGCCTGTTTCTGGAAGCGTGCAGATACCCTAATACTGCTCCATAAACAGCCGGAATCCCATACATGCCAAACACAAACAATATGGTATTGTGGTATCCGCATTCGTGCAGTATTGGTATGATAATTCCCATAAAATACGCAGGACCGATATTGTTGCAAAAAGCCAGAAGGGTGTTGGCTTCTGATTTATTTAACTTGTTTTTTTCCAACAGGTCGCTTACAACTTTCGCGCCCATTGGAAATCCACAGAAAAAACCCATAAATATGGCATACAGACCATAACTGCTGTACCTGTATATTTTCTTTAAGATGCGTGTGAGCATATGTCCTAGTTCCAAATCAGCGCCACTGTATACCATGATGGAGCTTATCATCATAAAGGGAAAGAGTGTCGGAACCATTTTGGCAGCCCATTGGTACAACCCCTCATAGGCGTATCGGAATGTGGCATCAGGGTTACTTAAAATGATAATAATTAGCAGAAGATATAACAGCGTTTTCAGCAGCATAGACCGCACCATGGATTGTATTTATTATATTTTATAGATAGGCCGGTAAAATTATGTATATCTGACAATACCTTATGCTTGGAGGCAGAAGATGAGACTGGATAAATTTTTATGCGATGTGCAGCTTGGGACACGGAGTCAGGTGAAGGACTGCATCAGGAAAGGCAATGTTTCTGTCAACGGATGCATCATTAAAAATCCAGATTATAAACTGGATGAAAATGCAGACAGCGTTTCCTATATGGGAAAAAGTGTTACCTATCAAAGCCTTTATTATTATATGCTTCATAAGCCGATGAATGTGGTTACGGCAACAAAAGATTCCCATGACAGGACAGTGATGGATTTGCTTCCTGATGCTCGTGGGAAAAATCTGTTTCCGGTCGGGCGGCTTGACAAGGATACGGAGGGACTTTTACTGATAACAAATGACGGCGAGCTTGCACACAATCTGCTTTCCCCCAAAAAGCATGTGGAAAAAACGTATTATGCAGAGTGCTCCGGAACGATAGATGCTGCCAGGATTCATATGCTTGAAACAGGAGTGGATATCGGTGATGAAGAATCTACCAGCCCGGCAAAGATCCGGCTCATATCACAGTCAGATTGTACCTATACCATAGAACTTACGATTACGGAAGGACGGTTTCATCAGGTAAAACGGATGATTCAGGCAGCCGGTGGTTCTGTTACCTATTTGAAAAGGCTTTCCATGGGAGGCCTGTCCCTGGATTCTGACCTGTCCAAAGGCGCTTACAGACCCCTGACGGAGAGCGAAATTACGCAGTTAAAAAGCAACATATAATTATTTTCTAATACGAGAAGGGAGGACAATGCATTGTCACTTGCGAATGGTTTTCTTCCAATAACGGCGGAAGAAGTAAGGGAACTTGGCGTAAGCCAGCTGGATTTTATTTATGTCACAGGGGACGCCTATGTCGACCATCCTTCCTTCGGGCATGCTATTATCACGCGCCTGCTTCAATCCCATGGTTATACCGTCGGAATCATATCACAGCCGGACTGGAAAAATGATGACAGTATTGCAGTTTTTGGTGCGCCGCGCCTTGGGTTTCTGGTATCCTCCGGAAATATGGACTCCATGGTGAATCATTATTATGTATCCAAAAAGCATCGCGAGACGGATGCCTATACACCCGGCGGAAAACCTTATATGAGACCCGATCATGCCACTGTCGTATACAGCAATCTTATCCGCAAAAAGTACAAGCATACCCCGATTATTATTGGGGGAATTGAAGCGAGTCTCCGGCGCATGGCTCACTATGATTACTGGTCTGATTCCTTTAAGCGCTCGATACTGCTCGACAGCCAGGCAGATTTAATCTCCTATGGAATGGGGGAAAAGTCCATTGTTGAGATAGCGGATGCGCTAAACAGCGGAATCGCAGTAAAGGACATATCCTTTATTGCTGGTACTGTACATAAAACCAAGGATATTTCAGGTCTTTACGACTATGAGCTTCTGCCATCTTACGATGACATGGTTTCCGACAAAACATTATATGCGAAAAGTTTTAAGATACAATATGACAATACGGATGCATTCAATGGCAGGACATTGATAGAGCCATACCCAAATGGTGTTTATGTCGTGCAAAATATTCCGCAGGCGCCGCTTACCATGCAGGAAATGGATGATGTGTATGCACTGCCGTACCAGCGTACCTATCATCCGTCTTATGAGCCGTTCGGAGGTGTTCCGGCTATTTCGGAGATAAAGTTTTCCCTGATAAGCAACCGTGGATGCTTTGGCGGATGTAATTTTTGTGCCCTTACGTTCCATCAGGGACGCACAGTACAGGTGCGGAGCCATGAGTCCATTATTGAGGAAGCAAAGCTTATCACACAGGATAAGGATTTCAAAGGATACATTCATGATGTGGGCGGGCCGACAGCCAATTTCCGGCAGCCCTCGTGCCAGAAGCAGCTTCGCGCCGGAGTCTGCAAGCACCGGCAATGCCTGTGCCCAGAGCCATGTCCCAATCTCGAAGTGACGCATTCGGATTATTTGTCGCTTTTGCGAAAGCTCCGCAGCCTTCCAAATGTAAAAAAGGTATTTGTGCGTTCCGGAATCCGTTTTGATTACCTTATGCTGGATAAGGATGATACTTTTTTCAGGGAGCTTGTCGAACATCATATCAGCGGACAGCTTAAGGTTGCACCGGAGCATATTAGTGATGCCGTTCTGTCCAGGATGGGAAAGCCGGAAAATTCAGTTTATGAAGCTTTTACGGAAAAATACCATAGACTGAATCAAAAAATCGGTAAAAACCAGTTTCTGGTGCCTTATCTGATGTCGTCACATCCGGGCTCAACCATCAAGGAAGCCGTAGCGCTGGCGGAATACTTGCGGGATATCGGATATATGCCGGAGCAGGTACAGGACTTTTATCCGACACCCTCAACGATGTCAACGGTCATGTATTATACCGGAATCGACCCTGTGACGACAAAGCGCGTGTATGTATGCAAAAATCCGCATGAAAAGGCAATGCAGCGTGCACTGATTCAGTACCGCAATCCCAAAAATTATGAGCTTGTGCGGGAAGCGTTAAAGCTTGCAGGAAGGGACGATTTAATCGGCTTTGACAAAAAGTGCCTGATTAAGCCCAGAAAGCTGGCGGGTGAGGCGTTTCAACAGATGTCAAAATCACAAAAGCCAAAGGGAACTGATAAATTTTCCAAAAAATGTAATAATAGGAATAACCGCAAAGAAACCGAAAAGCACACAAAGAAAAAAACGATCCGAAACACGCACAAAAAGAAAACATAAAAATAAAGCTGAAAGGACTATCACATGAACATCATTTTAATAACAGGGGCGTCCTCTGGTATGGGCGTAGAATTTGCTTTACAGCTGGACAATGTTTTTCACAATATTGATGAGATATGGCTGATTGCACGCAGAAAAAAAGAAATGTTGGAAGTGGCACAGTATCTCGAGCATCCCACGAGGGTTCTTGACATGGATGTGACAAATGACAATGATGTAGAGCGGCTGAAAAGACTGCTTTCAGATGAAAAGCCAGTAATTCGTATGCTTGTCAACAGCGCGGGATATGGCATTATGGGGGATTTTTCAAAATCCGATATTGGCGACGAGCTTGGCATGATAGATGTCAACTGCAGGGCATTGACGCAGATGACATATCTGTGTCTTCCTTATATGAAGAAAAACAGCAGAATCATACAGCTTGCTTCAAGTGCCGCATTCCTGCCACAACCTAATTTTGCAGTATACGCGGCAACCAAATCCTATGTATACAGTTTTTCCAGGGCATTGAATCAGGAATTGCGGACAAAGGAAATCTATGTGACTGCCGTATGCCCAGGTCCTGTCGACACGCCGTTTTTTGACATTGCAGAAAAGACCGGCAGTACGCTTGCCGTCAAAAAGCTCACGCTCGTCCGCGCAGACCAGGTAGTTGAAAAAGCAATCGAAGATTCCTACCACAGACGTGAAAAATCCGTGTATGGCACATGGATTAAGAGTTTTGAAGCCGCAGCAAAGATACTTCCACACAGCGCTATTTTGGAACTGATGCGGTTTTTAAAGTAAAAGTTTTATGCATTCTGGCAGGAACGGGGGATTCGTATGAAGATACAAAGGAAAAAGAAGGGGGACTATGAATATCCGCCCTATGAAACCAGGCGGGTGATTATCCGCACAGCGGCATATTTTCTGATTTCAATTGCAGTGTTTTTGCTAGGCTATTTTTCTACCGGTCAAAAGGAAAATCTGCTGACAATTGTTGCTGTCCTTGGCATGCTTCCATCAAGCAAGAGCCTTGTGGCTGTTGTGATGTATCTTAAAATACCAAAGTTCAGCCAGGATGCCTATCAGGAAATCTCCAAAAGAGCAGGAAAAGTCCCGATTATCTATAGCTTGTATCTGACTTCGTACAAAAAAAATTTTGCCGTAAATTGCTTTGCCGTGCGCGGAGGCAGCCTGATTGGCTATACGGAGTTTCAGGACTGTGACGCGGCAGCCTGCGAGGAACACATTAAGGGCATTTTGAAACAGAACAGCATTAAGAATATAACTGTCAAGGTATTCCACGAACAGTCACGTTTCATGGAACGTCTGGGACAGCTTCAGGAGTTGGAATCCGGCAAAAAAGAGACAGAAATTTTAACGCTGTTGTGTGATATTTCTCTTTAGGAATTGTTTCTTAAAAAGTTCGCAAAATGGAGCGTTCGTATTATGATTTTAACCAAGATTGCTACAAACGAAGAAGGACAGCGTTTTGACAAATATCTGAAAAAGCTGTTAAAGGATGCACCAGATAGCTTTATCTATAAAATGCTTCGCAAAAAGAATATTACGTTAAATGGAAAGAAAGCGGATGGAAAGGAAATACTTTATCTGAATGATGAAGTGAAGCTTTTCCTGGCAGATGAGACGTTTGAAAAATTTGGTGGCAAGTCCATGGATTATCATTCAGACATTGCGCCCTATGAACGTGCTTACCAAAAAATGAATGGTTTGCGGATACTATATGAGGATGACAACATCCTGATTGTTGATAAGCCTGCCGGGATTCTTTCACAGAAATCAAAGCAGGAGGACATCAGCGTCAATGAGTGGCTGACAGGATATCTGCTTTTTAGGAAGTGTATCACGGCAGAAATGCTCTCAACGTTTAAGCCATCTGTCTGCAATCGGCTTGACCGGAACACATCCGGAATGGTCATATGCGGAAAAACACTTGCCGGAAGCCAGTACTTAAGCAGCATTATCAAGGATAAATCGCTGGAAAAATATTATTACTGCATCGTTTCCGGATCCGCCAATATCAATGGGCATATTACAGGTTATTTATATAAAGACACTGCACAAAATAAAGTGACTGTTTTCTCCAGGGAAAGGGATGTACCAGCGTCCTTGAAACATAAGGCGGAGTATATTGACACTGTATTTCATGCCATACATACATTCCCTGAAATGACATTTATGGAGGTACAGCTTTTTACGGGGAAAACACATCAGATACGTGCCCACCTGGCTTCGCTTGGCCACCCCATCATAGGGGATGGCAAGTATGGCAGTGCAGCCGTCAATCAAGAGTATGCCAAAAAAGGAGTGCACGGCCAGATGCTGCACGCACATAAACTTGTGTTTCCCTCCACGCAGAACCAGGTATTTGAACAGACATCCGGTATGGTGGTGGAATGTCCGGTACCTGATATTTTTAACAGACTGATGAGGGAGGGGTAAAGACATGCCGACATGGAATTCGCGCGGGCTGCGCGGTTCGCTTTTGGAAGAAATGGTCAATATGACAAACGAAAAGTACCGGGACGGCGGGCTTGCCCTTATCCAGAAGGTTCCAACGCCGATTACACCAATCACGATTGACAAGGAGACAAGACATATTACACTTGCCTACTTTGACCAGAAAAGTACGGTTGACTATATCGGCGTCGTTCAGGGAGTTCCGGTCTGTTTTGATGCAAAAGAATGTGCGGTTGATTTATTTGCACTGCAAAAGATACATCCCCATCAGGTACAGTTTATGAGGGACTTTGACAAGCAGGACGGCATCGCTTTTTTTCTGATTTATTTTACGGCGCGCGATATTATGTACTATATGAGTATCCGGGAACTGAACATTTTTTGGGAACGGATGGAAAACGGCGGGAGAAAAAGCTTTCGGATAGAAGAATTGAAAGATAATTATTTTATGAAACACAAAAGCGGACAAATGGTACCATACTTGGACATGATACAGCTTGATTTGAATGAAAGAAATTGAATAGTTGACACATCAGATAAAAAAGTGTATACTTCGATTAATGCGTCGTGCTAATCTGATAACGAATTAACACGTTAACGTACTAAAGTAAATGCATTGGAGGACAATCATGGATTTTATGGGAAAAAGACTTGTACATACGCCGGAAGGAGTGCGTGATATCTATGGAAAGGAATATGCAGTCAAACAAAATATCCAGAGACTGTTTGGCGATAAGCTGCACAGTTACGGATATCAGGATATCCAGACGCCTACATTTGAATTTTTCGATGTTTTCAGCCGTGAAATAGGAACAACGCCCTCCAAGGAGCTGTATAAGTTCTTTGACAAAGAAGGGAATACGCTTGTACTAAGACCTGATTTTACACCATCCATTGCAAGATGTGCTGCCAAGTACTTTATGGACGAGACGATTCCGCTTCGGTTTTGTTATTCCGGCAACAATTTTATCAACACAAACAATTTGCAGGGGAAGCTGAAAGAGACAACCCAGATGGGTGCAGAGCTAATCGGGGACGGTTCACCCGAGGCGGATGCTGAGATGATAGCAATGCTTGTGGAAGCGCTCCTGAATTCCGGACTACAGGATTTTCAGGTTTCCGTAGGACAGATTGATTATTTCAAAGGATTATGTGCAAACGCGTCGCTTGACGAGGAAACGGAGCTGGCACTGCGTGAATTTATATCAAACAGGAATGAATTTGGCGCGCATGAGCTTCTGGCTGGTAAGAATATACCGGAAAAATCCATTAAAGCGCTTTTGGGCGTAAACAGTCTGTTTGGTTCCTATGACATATTGGACAAGGCGTTGGAATATGCTGACAATCCCCGCTCCCAAAAGGCAATTGAACGCTTGAAGCAGGTTTATGAGCTGCTAAAAGTATACGGCGTAGAGAAATACATTTCCTTTGACCTTGCAATGGTTAGCAAATATAATTATTACACAGGAGTAATTTTCAGTGCATATACCTATCAGGCAGGAAGTGCCATCGCAAAGGGCGGACGCTATGACAGCCTGTTGAAACAATTCGGAAAGTCTGCACCGGCAACCGGTTTTGTCGTTATCATTGACGACCTTGTATCAGCGCTCACGAGACAGAAACTTTGTCCGGAACTTGAGAATAAAAATCTATTGCTTGTGTACTCGGCCGATTTTGGGGAAGCTGTTGCAAAGGCGCGCAAATACAGGGAACAGGGGTACCATGCGGTGCTGATGAAATGTGAGAAAGCCAAGGAACATTATACGAAATTTGCTGAGGAGAACTATTTTTCCGAGATAATATTTCTATAAAAATGGGGGATGACGATGAATAAAGTAACGCAGGATATGAGATACCTCACCTTCGCGCTCGGCAAGGGAAGGCTGGCAAACAAAACGCTGGAACTGCTTGAGAAAGTGGGTATCACATGTGAAGAAATGAAAGATACAGACTCCAGAAAACTGATTTTTGTAAATGAAGACTTAAAGCTGAAATTTTTTCTTGCAAAGGGTCCGGATGTGCCTACTTATGTAGAATATGGAGCTGCCGATATCGGTGTCGTTGGAAGCGACACAATTCTGGAGGAAAACAGAAGGGTGTATGAAGTGCTTGACCTTGGGTTTGGGAAATGCCGCATGTGTGTCTGTGGCCCATCCTCCGCAAAAGAGCTTTTACAGCATCATGAGATGATACGTGTGGCAAGTAAATACCCAAAGATTGCCAAGGATTATTTTTATAACCAGAAGCATCAGACGGTTGATATCATTAAGCTCAACGGTTCGGTTGAATTAGGACCGATTGTCGGGCTTAGCGATGTGATTGTCGATATTGTCGAGACAGGGTCTACCTTAAAGGAAAACGGACTGGAAGTTCTGGAGGAAATATGTCCGCTTTCCGCGCGGATGATTGTCAATCAGGTCAGCATGAAAATGGAAGCTAAGAGAATCAAAGAGTTATTGCAGGTACTGAAGGAGGAGCTATGAGAATTGTAAAATTAACAGATGACACCAGGCAGAATCTGCTTGAAAGTTTATTAAAACGTAGTGCGAATGATTATGGTGATTATGAGAAAGTCGTTGCGGATATCATTGAAAATGTGAAGAACCGTAAGGAGGATGCCATCTTTGAATATTCCCTGAAATTTGACAAATGTGTGATGACAAAAGAAACCTTTCAGGTTACCAGGGCAGAAATTGATGCAGCATACAAGGAATTGGACGAACATTTTATACAGGTGATGAAGGACTCTGCTGCAAATATCCGCAGTTATCATGAGAAACAGAAGCGAAACAGTTGGTTTGATGCCAAAGAAGACGGAACAATCCTTGGCCAGAAGATTACCCCCATGCAGAATGTTGGTGTCTACGTTCCGGGAGGAAAAGCGGCTTATCCGTCGACGACGCTGATGAACGTTATTCCTGCTAAAGTAGCGGGAGTTCCCAATATTATTATGACCACTCCGGCGGGGGCTGACGGAAAGGTGAACCCCGCAACGCTTGCCGCCGCAGATATCGCAGGCGTGGACACCATTTATAAGGTTGGCGGCGCACAGGCAATCGCAGCGCTTGCATATGGGACAGATATGGTTCCCAAGGTTGACAAGATTGTCGGGCCTGGAAATATTTTTGTCGCGCTTGCCAAACGTGCTGTATACGGCCATGTGAGTATCGACTCTATCGCAGGTCCCTCTGAAATCCTTGTACTTGCCGACGAGAGCGCGACACCACGATACGTAGCGGCAGACCTGCTGTCACAGGCAGAACATGACGAACTTGCATCCGCAATTCTGATTACGACAAGTGAGGCGCTTGCTGAAAAAGTATCGGCTGAAGTGGACGCATTTGTCAAGGTATTGGAGCGCAGGGAAATCATACAAAAGTCACTGGACAACTACGGTTATATTCTTGTAGCGCCGGATATGGAAACGGCTGTCGAGGCCGCAAACGAGATTGCCTCGGAGCATCTTGAGATACTGACAAAAAATCCGTTTGATACCATGACTAAAATCAAAAATGCAGGCGCAATCTTCCTTGGGGAATATTCGTCTGAACCGCTTGGCGACTATTATGCCGGTCCCAACCACGTTCTTCCGACAAATGGAACCGCGAAATTTTTCTCTCCGCTGAATGTGGACGACTATGTAAAAAAATCAAGCATTATCTCCTATTCGCGGGAAGCACTGGAAAAGGTTCATGAGGACATTGAACTTTTTGCAAAGAAAGAGGGACTCACCGCACACGCAAATTCCATTCATGTGCGGTTTGAAAAACAGGCATAAATAGCTAAATAGAAAGGATATCATGATGGGCAGAACGGCGGAAGTAAAGAGAATGACAAAGGAAACAGATATCTACATGAACCTGAACCTGGATGGCGAAGGAAAGTCCTGTGTGGATACAGGAATTGGTTTTTTTAACCACATGCTCGAAGGTTTTTCCAAACATGGCTTTTTTGATCTGGAAGTTACAATAAAAGGTGATTTGGATGTCGACGGTCATCATACGGTGGAGGATGCCGGTATTGTACTTGGCGGTGCCATAAAGGAAGCTGTGGGAGACAAAAAGGGAATCAAGCGATATGGCTATTTTATCCTGCCTATGGATGATGCCCTGGCGCTGTGTGCGGTTGACTTGTGCGGCCGTCCTTATCTGCAGTTTGACTGTGACTTTCCAAATGATATGACTGGCAGCTTTGATACATCACTGGTGAAAGAATTTTTTTATGCAGTATCTTACAGTGCGGCAATGAATATTCATATAAAAATGCTTAGCGGCGAGAACAGCCATCACATGATTGAGGCAATGTTCAAGGCATTTGCAAAAGCGCTTGACATGGCGGTGTCCAAAGATGAACGCATCAAAGATGTGCTGTCTACCAAAGGAAGTCTATAAAACAAAAAGGGGAGGAAAGCTGACTGATGAAAAGACAAAAATCAGCCAACAGATTTACGCGAATATTTTGTACGCTTCTGGCAGTGTGTATGCTATGCGGCATACCGACAATTCCGTCAAAAGCGGCAGTTGTCGAAAAAGGAATTGATGTTTCAAAATGGCAGGGGGCAATCAACTGGCAGGCCGTGGCACAGAGCGGCGTAACCTTTGCCTTTATCCGAGTAGGAAGCACATTAAAAGGAATTGATGAATATTTTTATTATAATATGCTTGCCGCACAGCAGGCGGGCATAAAGACAGGTGTTTATATTTATTCTTATGCAACAAATGTTCAGGAGGCAGCGCTTGAGGCGCAGTTTGTGTTAAACGCGATTCAAAATGTGCAGGTGTCTTATCCTGTGGTGTGGGATGTTGAGGATAATGTCCAGAAATCCCTGTCACCGGAAATTCTGTCCCTTATGGCGAATACTTTCTGTGCGACACTCGAGGCAGAGGGATATTATCCCATGGTTTACGCAAACACCAAATGGTACACAGACAGGCTGGGACCCATATTTTTTGACAAGTGGGTAGCACAGTGGAACGGCAGCTGTGATATTCCGGATGCGTCCATATGGCAGTACTCAAGCACAGGAAGCATTCCCGGAATAAAGGGCAATGTGGATTTGGATTATGCCCTGAAAGACTATTCCGCAAGCATTGTGAATACGGGATGGGTACCAAGGAAGGGATTTTTGTATTATTACATAAACTATAAAATGCAGCGCGGCTGGCTTGATTTAGGTACGGCAAAATATTATCTTGACCCGGCAGGACGCATGATAACAGGATGGCTCCCGCTCGAAGACAGTCTGTATTACCTGCATCCGGATGGTGTTATGGCAGTTGGGTTTACACCGATTGGCGCCGGAATGTACTTTTTTGGCGCAGACGGAAAAATGTTTACGGGACTTCAGGACATTAACGGCCTGTCATATTACTTTGCAGCAGATGGGGCAATGTACACTGGTTTTCTTGACTTGCCTGACGGAAGAAGATTCTTCTCGACAGACGGACACATGCTCACCGGACTGAACATTGTAGCCAATAACTATTATTATTTTGATGCAAAAGGACTTATGCAGACAGGCTGGCAGACAATCGGCGACCAGACCTATCTCTTTGCGGCAGATGGCTCCATGGTGCATGGATGGTTCCAGGACGGCGTGTACAGTTATTATCTGTCAATGGCAGACGGGCATCGCGCAACGGGATGGCAGACGATTGAAGGCAAGACATATTTGTTTGACCAAGCAGGTCATATGACAACAGGTGTGGCTGACTTGAATGGGCTCTCCTATCTTTTTGCGGCGGATGGCGTTATGTATACCGGCTGGTTTACGGACGGCGTTTCAACAAAATATTATGAGGCAGACGGTCATATGGCAGTCGGTCTGGTAACAATCAACGGAAGCATTTACTATTTTGACATCAATGGAAATATGCAGACAGGAATTGTTGAAATCGGCGGAATACCCTATATTTTTGATGTTGACGGAAAGATGATTTCACAGTAGGACGGTATTATATGAGAAAATTAGCTTTAAGCGATGATATTTTATTAAAGGTTGAAAAACCGGCACGTTATATCGGAAACGAGGTAAACAGTGTCACAAAGGATAAAAAAGAGATTGATATCCGGTTTGCAATGTGCTTTCCGGATGTCTATGAAATCGGCATGTCACACCTTGGCATCCAGATTCTGTATGATATGCTGAATCGTTTTCCAGATACATGGTGTGAGCGCGTCTATTCCCCATGGCCTGATTTGGATGCGGTGATGCGCGAAAAGCAGCTTCCCCTGTTTGCGCTGGAATCACAGGATGCCATCAGGGACTTTGACTTTCTAGGCATTACAATTCAGTATGAAATGTGCTATACGAACATATTGCAAATACTGGATTTGTCACAGATACCGTTGATGGCTGTAGAAAGGACGTGGGAACATCCCGTCGTGATTGGCGGCGGACCATGCAGCTATAATCCCGAACCGATTGCCGATTTTTTTGACATTTTCTATATCGGAGAGGGAGAAACACAATACCGGGCACTTCTGGATTTATATAAAGAATACAGAAAAAATGGAGCTTCCAGAGAGCAATTTCTGAATGCAGCCGCGAAGCTTCCTGGAATGTATGTACCGCGGTTTTATGAGGTGTCTTACCACGAAGACGGTACGATTCAGTCTTTTCTGCCAACAAGACCGGATATTCCGAGGACAATCGTAAAAGAACTTGTCAAGGATGTTTCTGATACATATTATCCCGAAAAGCCCATTGTGCCATTTATTAAATGCACACAGGACAGGGTTGTGCTTGAAATTCAGAGAGGATGCATCCGCGGATGCCGTTTCTGCCAGGCGGGACAGCTGTATAAACCTGTCAGGGAGCGGAATGTTGCAATGCTCAAGGACTATGCCGTCAAAATGCTTGACAATACCGGCTATGAAGAAATTTCGCTTAGCTCCCTGAGCTCCAGCGATTATTCCCATCTTGAGGAGCTGGTAAACTTTCTGATAGACAAATGCCATGAAAAGAAAGTCAATATTTCCCTGCCGTCACTTCGGATTGACGCTTTTTCCCTTGATGTCATGAAAAAAGTCCAGGATATCAAAAAAAGCAGCCTTACATTTGCGCCGGAAGCCGGAAGCCAGCGTCTTAGAAACGTGATAAATAAAGGGCTTACGGAAGAGGTCATTCTAAAGGGTGCAACGCTTGCATTTGAGGGCGGATGGAACCGGGTAAAGCTGTATTTTATGCTTGGGCTGCCGACAGAGACAGAAGAGGATATCAGGGGAATTGCGGAGCTTTCAAACAAGATTGCAATGGCATATTATGATACCGTGCCAAAGGAAAAGAGAAACGGTAAGGTACAGATTGTGGCAAGCACGTCATTTTTTATTCCGAAGCCGTTCACGCCGTTCCAGTGGGCTTCCCAGTGTACCAAAGAACAATTTTTGGAGAAAGCCTATATGACCAAAAGAGCTGTCATGGAGCAGCTCAACCAGAAAAGCATCAAGTATAACTGGCACGAGACAGATGCAAGCGTCATGGAAGGAATCCTTGCACGCGGCGACAGGCGCCTGTGCGAACCAATTTTAAAGGCATACCGAAAAGGCTGCATCTTTGATGCGTGGGGAGAATACTATAAGCATGATGTGTGGATGGAAACCTTTGCAGAATGCGGGATAGATACGAGCTTTTACACAACGCGCGAGCGCGGTCTTGATGAGATATTCCCATGGGATTTTATTGACTGCGGTGTCTCGAAGGATTTTTTAAAGAAAGAATGGCAGCGTGCGCTTGACGAGCAGATTACCCCAAATTGTAAGCAGCAGTGCAGCGCCTGCGGCGCCGCCAGGTTTCAGAGTGGAATTTGTGTAGGAGTTCAGTCCAGAACTTTGCACTCGCTGCAAAGTTCGTGAAATGACCTTGCGACTGAGGAGCATCAAGCCACCACGAAGTGGTTTTGCATGGCTTGATGCTTATAACAGTCAGCCTCTGGCTGACTGTTAAGAATTTGTGTAGGAGGATGTTAGTGAAATTAAGAGTAAAATTTTCAAAGCATGGCGTGCTCAAATTTATCGGACACCTGGATGTCATGCGGTACTTTCAAAAAGCGATACGCCGTGCCGGAATTGATATATCATACTCTGCCGGATTTAGTCCGCACCAGATTATGTCCTTTGCTTCCCCATTGGGTATCGGGCTTGAGAGCAATGGGGAATATATGGATATAGAAGTAAATTCCCTGACCAGTTCAAGGGAATTTATGAATGCGTTAAATGCCCAGATGGCTGAGGGGATTAAGATTCTAGAAGTCCGGCTTCTTCCTGACAATGCGGGAAATGCCATGGCAAGTGTGGCTGCAGCGAAATATACGGTTGCTTTCCGGGATGGATATCAGCCATCCTTTTTATCCGGACAGGCTGTTGCAGACTTTTACGCGCAGAAAGAAATCATGGTCACGAAAAAAACAAAGAAAAGTGAATCCACCTTTGATATGAAACCTTTTATTTTCGCATGCTGCCTTGATGAAACCAATGGCTCCATTATACTGACAGTCGATGCCAGCAGTGCCGGAAACATAAAACCCGCACTTGTTATCAAGGCGCTTTATGATTACAACCATCAGGAACTGGATGAATTCGGACTGCTCATTACCAGGGAGGAAACCTATCTCAACGCCGGAACGCCAGAAGATGTCCGGCTCGAACCGCTTGGATTTGCAGGGAGTGATTATTGATGAGCAGTGTGCGTTATGTCATTACGAAATACAAGAATGGCATCCTGTCATTTACCTATGACATACAGGCAAATAAAATGGTGTCTGTATGTTTTACCTCTGCGGATATGCTTTCTGAAAATGTAAACATTGGCGATATTTATGTCGCAAAAGTAATCAATGTCGTCCGACAGCTCAATGCGGCATTCATCCATTATGCACCAGGCAAAAAGGGATATCTGCCGCTTCAGCCTGCGTATGAGCCAGTCATCATAAACCGCAAGTATGACGGCAGAATTGTGGCAGGTGACGAAATACTGGTACAGCTCGAAAAGGAGGCTGTGCGTACAAAGGAACCAGTATTTACCATTAATCTGTCCCTGTCCGGCAAATACAGTGTCGTTTCCAATGCCAATACGTATAAAGGCGTATCAAGGAAATGCTCGAAATCAGAAAGGGAACGGCTTCGCACGGCGATTCCGCAGGATGTTGAATGTGGTGTTGTCATACGGACAAATGCCGCATCATTACTGGATTCATCAGATGAATCAGACTGCGATGCATTGCAGCCTGTCACGGACGAAGTCATCCGCTTAAAGGATAGACTGTCGACTCTGCTGCAGGAAGGCATACACAGGACATGCTACAGCCGCATATGGCAGTCCCTGCCGATATACCTGGCAAACATGCGTGATGAAGGAATCCGGTATCAGCAGATTATTACGGACGATGAAACGATATACCATGAGACGGCGGAATTTGCATCGGTATCTATGCCTGAACAGCTTCACGACATCACATTATATCAGGATGCTGACTACCCGCTGCAAAAGCTTTATCGTGTGGAGACGCAGGTTCACGAATTGCTATCCAGGAAAGTCTGGCTTTCCTCAGGCGCTTACCTTGTAATAGAAAAGACAGAGGCAATGTATGTTATAGATGTCAATTCCGGAAAAAATATTACCAGAAAAGATAATGCGGAGTATATTTATCAGATTAATATGGAAGCGGCAGCTGAAATTATGCGGCAGATTCGACTAAGAAACCTTTCCGGGATAATACTGATAGATTTTATCAATATGGAGGACACGCCAAACGATGAAATGCTTTTGCAGGAGTTAAGGCACCTGGCAAAAAGGGACCGCATTTCAACGACCGTCGTCGATATTACCGCACTTGGACTTGTTGAAATTACCCGCAGAAAGACAACAAAATCACTGGCTGAACAGATACTTTTATAAACACCTTACAAAAAATTTTGACAAAAAATTATTACGAAAAGCGTTGACAACCATCCGTGACAATGCTAATATATATGAGTATGCCGCGTAACTAGGTTAAAGCGCATTTTATATTATGTAAAAATGCCACCAAAGTTAGCGAGTAATTTTTTAGGAGGTGCAATATGTACGCAATTATTGCAACAGGTGGAAAGCAGTACAAGGTTTCCGAGGGAGATGTTATCAAGGTAGAAAAGCTTGATGCGGAAGAAGGAAACACTGTAACTTTTGACGAAGTTATTGCTGTTAGCAATGATTCTCTCAAGGTAGGTTCAGACGTGGCAAATGCAACTGTTACGGCAACCGTTATGGAGCAGGGCAGGAACAGAAAGGTTATCGTCTACAAGTACAAGAGAAAGACAGGCTATCACAAGAAAAACGGTCATAGGCAAGCATACACTCGGGTTAAGATTGATAAAATCAACGCTTAATAGATGTTGTTCGTGAAATATTATGACTACGATTGTAATCTTTAAGTCCAATAACCATTATAACGGCTTTACCTGTATGGGACATGCCGGTTTTGACCAGTCCGGAAGAGATATTGTATGTGCAGCGATTTCGATACTGGTGATTAATACCATCAATTCCATTGAAGAATTGGCTGCGGAAAAGATAATTGTCGATGCGGATGAAAAAGCAGGGACGATTGAATGTCACTTTCCGAATGAAATCAATGAAAAGGCAACGCTTTTGATGGATTCTATGGTATTGGGGTTAAAAGGAATTGAACATGATTACGGTAATTATGGCAGAAAAGGAAAAGGCAGAAAAGTTTTTGAACTCATAATCAAGGAGGTGTAGTGTCATGATGAAGTTAAATCTTCAGTTTTTCGCTCATAAAAAGGGAGTTGGTTCTACAAAGAACGGCAGAGATTCCGAGTCTAAGAGATTAGGAGCCAAGAGAGCGGATGGTCAGTTCGTAAAGGCAGGCAACATTTTATATAGACAGCGTGGAACAAAGATTCATCCGGGAGTAAATGTTGGCAGAGGCGGAGATGATACATTGTTTGCATTAGTTGACGGTGTACTCAGATTCGAGAGAAAGGGAAGAGACAGAAAGCAGGCTTCCGTTTATCCTGTAGAGGAGAAATAAAACCATACTTACGAATCTCTAAGGCTTCAGGTTTTACCTGAAGCCTTTTATATGCACATGGGCGCACAGATGAAATTATTGCTTACGCAACGTGCGCCCCGCGCGGCAAATTTGTTATACTGGCGGTCAAAAAGACTGACCGCTCAGTATAATATGATGTACACAGCCACAATCTGAAAAATCTTATATGATAATTTTTCAGATAGGAAATATGCCGCTTCGCGGCTGCGGCTGGCACAATACTCATGGCAGATTTCATCTGTCATGAGTATAATAAAACAGAAAGGTTGGAAATAAATGTTTGCAGACAGAGCCAAAATATATATCAGGAGCGGCAAGGGAGGAGACGGTCATGTGTCTTTCCGGCGCGAGAAGTATGTACCGAATGGCGGTCCTGACGGCGGGGACGGCGGCAATGGCGGCAGTGTGATATTTGAAGTTGATGAAGGGCTGAACACACTGACTGATTTTCGCCATATCAGAAAGTATTGTGCGCAGGACGGAGAACAGGGTGGAAAGCGAAACTGTCGTGGAAAAAATGGTGCGGATATTATTGTCAAGGTACCGGAAGGAACCGTAATCAGGGAACTGGAATCCGGAAAGATTATTGCCGACATGTCAGGCGGCAACCGCAGACAGACCATCATAAGCGGCGGAAAAGGCGGAAATGGCAATCAGCATTATGCAACATCAACCATGCAGGCGCCTAAATACGCCCAGCCCGGACAGCCGGCGAAAGAACTAAATCTTTTTCTTGAACTGAAGGTTATAGCAGATGTCGGTCTTGTTGGATTTCCCAACGTTGGAAAGTCAACACTTTTGTCGCGTGTCACAAACGCGAGACCTAAAATTGCCAATTATCATTTCACAACATTGAATCCCAATCTCGGTGTAGTGGACCTTGATGGAAGTAACGGTTTTGTCATTGCAGATATTCCCGGACTAATCGAAGGGGCGTCGGAAGGTGTCGGGCTTGGACATGAATTTCTCCGTCATATTGAACGCACGAAGGTGCTTATCCACCTTGTTGATGCTGCTTCCACAGAAGGGCGCGATCCGATTGCTGATATTTATGCCATCAACAAGGAGCTTGAAGCTTATAATGCTGACATTGCCCACCGCCCGCAGGTTATAGCGGCAAATAAAATTGATGCGATTTATGGGGAGGAAAATCCCATTCAGAAAATACGCGACGAGTTTGAACCAAAAGGAATCAAAGTATTTCCAATATCTGCCGTATCAGGGCAGGGCTTAAAAGAATTGCTCTATTATGTAAATGACCTTCTTTCACAGATAAATGAACCGCCTACAATTTTTGAATCAGAGTTCAATCCGGACACGGATATTGTTGTCGGAAACGAACCATTTACCGTGGAATTTGATGAAAAGAAAAATGAATATGTTGTGGAAGGACCACGCATTGAGAAAATGCTTGGTTACACAAACCTCGAATCCGAACGCGGTTTTCAGTTTTTCCAAAAGTTCCTAAAAGACAATGAGATTTTGGACAAATTAGAAGCTCTGGGGATTCAGGAGGGTGACACTGTGCGGATGTATGGTCTTGCGTTCAGCTATTACAAGGAATAGAGAGAAAAGAAAGGAAATAACATATACTATGACAAGTAAACAAAGATCTTATTTAAAAGGATTGGCAATGAACCTGGAACCGGTATTTCAAATAGGAAAATCATCTGTGACACCGGAAAACGTTGAAGCCATTTCGGAAGTTTTTCATACACATGAACTTGTAAAGATTGCAGTATTAAAAAACTGTACGGATGACCCAAAAGAAATAGCAAATGTAGTTTCGGAGCGAACACGCTCACAGGTTGTTCAGGTCATCGGAAAAAAAATTGTTCTGTACAAGCCTTTTAAGGACAACCCCAAAATTGTTTTACCAAAGTAAAAATGTTCCCTATGTGCCCCTGTGCATAAAAATAATGGAGGTATTCCATGAAAAATGACAGAAAAGTCGGTATTATGGGAGGTACTTTTAATCCCATTCATAATGGCCACCTGATGTTAGCCCGGTGTGCACAGGAGCAAATCGGGCTTGACAAAGTTCTATTTATGCCCAGCGGAAATTCATATATGAAAAAAAATGTTCTGGAACCGCAAAAAAGAGTGGACATGGTACGGTTGGCGATTCAGGGCAAGCCGGATTTTGAGTTGTCCTTAATTGAAGTACAAAAGTCAGGAAACACTTATACTTGTGAGACACTGGAAACACTGACAAATAAGAACCCGAATATCCATTACTATTTTATTATAGGTGCCGATTCCCTGTTCCAGATAGAACAATGGCACTGCCCGGAACAAATATTTGCATTGTGTACATTGGTATGTGCCGTAAGAGATGACTATGATTTTGAAGCCATAAAAGAAAAGGGCAGTAACCTGGCTCAATCCGGTGCAGATATTCTTTACCTGAATATGCCAAAGGTCGAAATATCGTCTTCTGATATTCGGAAGAAAGTCATGGACAATTTGCCGATTATAGAATATGTACCTTTAAAAGTTGCAAAATATATAAAGGAGGAGCGTTTGTATCATGAAGAAGATTAAGAAATATTTAAAGAAACATCTGACAAAGGAAAGATATCAGCATACTCTCGGAGTAGCACATACTGCTGTAGCCATGGCAATGAGATATAATCCTGACACCAGTAATGCTGAGTTTATAAAACGCGCAGAAACTGCCGGGCTGCTCCACGATTGTGCAAAGTGTATGGATAATGATAAAAAGATTAAAATATGTGAGAAAAATAATATTCCATGCAGCGACTTTGAAATCAGCCACCCATATCTTTTACATGGAAAAGTGGGTGCCTATATTGCCAAAAATAAATTTGATATATTGGATGAGGACATTCTACAGGCTATAACCTGGCATACAACAGGACGTCCGGAAATGTCGCTTCTGGAAAAAATAATATTTATAGCGGATTATATAGAACCCTCCCGAAACCCGATTCCGGAATTGGATGTAATCCGTCAGCTTGCTTTTGTCGACATAGATAAGGCAATGGAAAAAATATTGTCAAATACCCTGAAGTTCCTTGAGAAAAAGGGAAATCCTATGGATAAAATGACACAGATTACCTATGATAGTTATGTGAGTGTAAACACAACTACATATAAAGGAGGAAGCTTAGCTTGAATAATATAAATGATACTTTGAAAACAATTGTCAACGCGCTTGAAGATAAAAAAGCAGAAGATATCCAGCTGATTGATATTCATGAAATATCAACCATTGCCGATTATTTTATCATAACGAATGGCGGAAACCGAAGCCAGATTCAGGCATTATCAGATAATGTAGAAGAAAAACTTGCTGCCTGTGGAATTCGCCCTAAAAATATTGAAGGATACAATACCGCAAACTGGGTACTGCTCGACTACAATGATATCCTTGTCCATATATTTGACAAAGAAAGCCGTGGTTTTTATGATTTGGAACGTATGTGGCGGGATGGAAGAACAGTTGACGCAAATAATATACAATAATATACAGTGGCAACAAAACGGTCGGATAATTTGATTATCTTGACCGTTTTGTTTATGCACAGTCCCATGTATGGAAGTATGCCGCCCAATATCGTTTTTATCCGCTTAATGATACAGACGAAAAACACCATAAACTTTTCCAAGAATCTCAACCTCATCCAGGATAATGGGATCCATCGTATCATTTTCCGGCTGAAGTCTGTAGTGTCCATTTTCTTTATAATATGTTTTCACTGTTGCGGAATCGTCAACCAAAGCGACAACCGTATCACCGTTTTCGGCAGTATTGCACGCATGGATAAAAATACGGTCATCATTAAAAATGCCAGCATTTATCATACTGTCTCCTTTAACCTTCAACACAAAAGACTCCCCTGAAGGCACCATCTCGGCAGGAATAGGGAAGTACCCTTCTATATTTTGCTCCGCGAGAATCGGAATACCTGCAGCTACAGTGCCAATGATGGGAATGCTCGTCATCTCATGCCGTACCATCTGGAAACTGTCATCCATAATCTCAATAGCGCGGGGTTTTGTCGGATCCCTTCTAATATAACCATTCTTCTCAAGTGTCTCAAGATGGGAATGGACAGAAGATGTAGATTTCAGGCTGACAGCTTCGCAAATCTCCCTGACTGAAGGGGGATAACCCTTTCTGAGTATCTCTGCCTTGATAAATTCCAAAATTTCTTTTTGTTTATTTGTTATTTTTCCATATGCCATATTTCATGCCTCCTTTTTTCTATCATAACACATATCTATAAAAAATGCAAACGTATATTCCGAAAAATTGTTCGCAAAATATTCAAAAAACTATTGACAAACAAATTTTCGCCTCGTATAATCGTATTAAACAACTGTTCGGAATAATTGTTTGGAAAATTTGTTCTATTATTTTCATTATCCAAAGGAGAAATGTATTATGAATAGTATACCATATGCAACAAGGGCGCTTATAAACAGACAACGGCGCATGAAACAGGTACGGCGCAATTTCACAGCTTTGACATTATCATTATTTTTGGGCATAACAATATCAATATTTTTGATTTCCTTCTCAACAGAGGCAAATGATATGGAACACCAGCCATCCTATAAATACTATAAGAGCATTGAGGTCACAAAAGGTGATTCTTTATGGTCAATCGCTCAAAATAACATAGACACAGCATACTACAAAAATACATGTGAATATGTCGCAGAGATAAAAAAATTAAATTCATTGACCTCTGACAATATCGTTGCAGGCAGCCATATTATCATTCCGTACTATTCCAAAGAGTTTAGGGCGGACTAGTACAACATTGCTTAAATAATAATGAATAAATATTGCTTTTTTATTGTATC
>ERZ778517.606-NODE-606-length-36385-cov-9.070217_pt1 | contig 36385 bp, 29 predicted proteins | sample MGYA00510341_ERZ778517 | MGnify/ENA primary metagenome ERZ778517 (study PRJEB29527, sample SAMN07138964) | mouse gut metagenome | material: feces | host: mouse | place: China:Nanjing | collected 2016-01-25 ...
GAATGTAAGGATTTTTTATAAAAAATATTTTACAATAAAAACCGTAAGGAAAATCTGAAAAGAGAAAACACAATCAGGAGGAGGTCAGACACATCATATGAACGACAAAAAAGTAGTAGAAATCAAAAACTTAGTCAAAAGCTATGGCGCAAAGGATTTTCAGACGACAGTGCTAAAGGGCATTGACCTGACAATTTACAAGGATGACTTTATCGCCATCATGGGACCGTCAGGCTCTGGCAAGACGACACTGCTCAATATCCTTTCCACCATCGACAAGCCGACGCAGGGCACGGTCATGCTCGACGGAAAAGACGTGACGCGGATTTCAAACAAAGAGCTTGCAAAGCTCCGGAAGGACAAAATCGGCTTTGTATTCCAGGATTACAACCTGCTGGATACCATGACCTTGCAGGACAACATCGCGCTGCCGCTCGCGCTCGACGGCGTGCCGGCACGGCAGATTCTGGAGCGTATCCGGGAGCTTTCGGCGGCGTTTGGCATCGAGGAGCAGCTTCGCAAATATCCGTACCAGCTTTCGGGCGGGCAGAAGCAGAGAGGGGCAGTGTGCAGGGCGCTCATCACCAATCCCGAGATTATCTTTGCCGATGAGCCGACAGGCGCCTTGGATTCCAAGGCGGGAAAGGACTTGCTGCACTGCCTGCGAAGGGTCAACGAGAGCGGGCAGGCGACAATCCTGATGGTGACGCATGACCCGCACAGCGCCTCGTATGCGAAGGACGTATACCTGCTGAGTGATGGCATGATGAAGTGCCGCATTGGCAGGGGAAACGACAGGAAGGAATTTTATAACAGGATCATAGACCTGCAGACTTCCATAGGAGGTGATTTCTCATGAGAATGCTGCGTTTTTCTTTTATTAATTTCCGGAACGGTTTTAAGAGCTACCTGTCGCTGGTGCTTTCACTTTCTTTTTCGATACTGGTTCTGTATAATTTCCAGAATATCATCTACTCGGAGGCGTTTGCGGTACTGGGGCAGCGCAACAAGCAGTATATTGACATGCTGATTCAGACGGTGAGCGTCGTGCTTGTGTGTTTTTTGTTCTTTTTTGTGTGGTATGCGACGAACGTCTTCCTGACAAGACGCAAGCGGGAGATTGGCATCTATATTTTCATGGGCATGTCGAACCGCAAAATCGGCAGCCTCTACATGATTGAGATTAGCTTTGTCGGAATCACTGCGCTGCTTGCGGGCGTTGGCTTCGGGGTGCTGTTTGCAGGTTTGTTCCAGCTGGTTATGGGCGCTGTCTCTGACACCGAGATTGATGTCCGGTTTGGGGTTTCCTATAAGCCTGTCGTGTTTACGGCGGTGTCCTTTCTGACCGTGTATCTGATTTTTGCACTCAAGGGATATTGGAATATTGTCCGCAGCAGCGTGCTTTCCATGATTTCAGCGGCGCGGCAGAACGAGTACGTGCACAGGAAAAGCCAGGTATTCATAGTAAAGGCTGTGCTTGGCATCCTGGTGCTGGCGGCAGGGTATGTTCTTGCGAATAAGGGCACCAATCAGGATATGCTGGCAAATGCCCTGCTTGCGGTGGTGCTTGTCATTGTCGGTGTCTACCTGCTGTTTGGCGGCCTGATTCCGCTGGTCTTTCAGACGCTCGCAGGACGGAAGTCATTTCTGTACAGTGGTCAGCGCTGCCTGTGGGTGAACCAGACAATTTTCCGTATGCGGAAAAATTACCGTACCTATGCGATGGTCTGCATTATCGGCATCTGCTCGGCGACCGCGCTTGCGACAGGCTTTGCAATGCGGGAGCGGTATAACAACATGATTCTCTTTGACAACCAGTACACGTTCCAGCTGCTGACCAACCAGCCAAATCTCGGAGAACAGGCGGAGCGGCTGATTCGGGGCGAGGCGGATATTGCCTGCCAGACCTCGCTTGAGGCATTGAGCGTGGACAGGGATCACCTTGTTGTGGCGTACTCAGATGTGAAGCGCGCCGCGCAGGAAGGCGGACTGTCGCCCATTGTGCGTGAGCCTGCCGACAATGAGACGTTTTACCTGTCACATCAGATGCTGCTATCGCTGATTATGGGGAACAGGCAGATTCCTGTGACACTCGGTGATGAAATTTTTCAGGAGACGGAAGTCATAAGACAGCCCTATGTCGGTTATATGCAGAAACAGATGGGATGTTTTTACATTGTCTCGGACACTGCCTATGAACGCCTGCGGCAGAAAAGCCAAACCCTGTATATCCACAATTACAAGATTGCGGACGACACGGATTTTGAGCGGGCGCGCGCCGCTATCGATGTGCTGATTAGCAACACGGATGAAAACTATACGGCGCGCGTGGCAGTGAACCCATTTGACAATGACCTTGAGTGGATCAAGGTGCTCCATGCGCTCTGCGTCTTCATGTTTCTGGTATTTATTGTCGCGGGCGGCTGTATCATGTTCATGAAGCTCTACAATGATGCGTTTGAGGAGAAGGAGCGGTATCTTGTCCTGAAAAAAATCGGCTTTTCGTCGCGGACGCTTGCGGCATCCGTCGCGAAGGAGCTGCTGGGCGCATACATGCTGCCCTTTGTGGTGATGACTGTCTCGGCATATTTTTCCGTGAATGCACTCGGCAGGATGATGTATACGAATTTGTTTTCGATTTATCTTGTAAGTATGCTGGTGGTACTGGGAGTATTTGCACTGTGCTATATCCTTTCGGTCGCAGTGTACCGAAAAAATGTCGGGGTGTGAGAAAAGCGTTTGAAAAATCAGCCTGTCGGTGATAAAATTATAGAAAGAATTGAGAAAGGCAAGGCAGGATTTATGATTTTACCGAACAGGAAAATGCGGCAAAAAGCCGGATTCTTTGCAGGGATTTGTGCTGCCCTGATGCTTGTGCCATGGCTGCCCGCAGGGATTACGCGGGCGGCCGGAAACACGGAAAATGTCCGTGTTTTATATGAGGAGTACAATGCACGCTTTGACGCGGTCGAACACAGGGAAGACATCACGGAAAATGGTTTCGAAATAGTGGACATCCATATATTTCCGGTACAGTATGAAATTGACATGCAAAAGGAAATGGAAACCGAACTGGTCAGGCAGATGAAGGCCCAGCCGGATGCTGACATAAAGGACTTAAAAATGAATATGGAAGCGCCAATGCTTATGATTCCTGCATATGATAAGATGTACAATCGCCTGGCACTTTTTTTTGTGGATGGGGACGGCACCATCCTGTATAAGTCGGATCACCTTGAAACAAACAGCTGTGTGATCGGACAAATGCAGCAGCCCGCGCAGGAGATGGTCTCCGTGGCATTTCAGGATCTGAATGGCGATAAGCTGACAGACATCATACTGATAACCTCCTGCGATGTCGGTGACGGAAAGAAATACCGGATAGGGGATGTCCTGTTTCAGGACACGGAAGGACTTATTTTTTACAGGGATTACCGTATTTCGGACAAAATAAACCGTTTTGGCATGAATCAGAATACGGATTCCATCACTGCATTTGTCAGGGACGGCAATTCCACGGAATTTTTGTACACGGCTGTCACATTGAAGGAACTGCTGCAGCACGGTTTCAAGATTATTACGGAACAATGCCATACAAGGACTTTCGGAAAACTGGGAAAACTACAGGTCGTTCCGGGGACATACCGCATTGCGGACTATGACGTGTTTATGATATACCTCGTCAATGAGCAGGGCGATATCGTGTCCGCGCTGCAGCCCATGGGCGACTATGACAACCTGTATGCGTTAAAGGGAATCAACTGTCGTGACATTGACGGTGACGGACTCAAAGATATCATTGTGTTCGCAAAGTACAGCTATGAGGATGAAAACCATAAGCTTGCGGTTGCCAGTGACTACAGCATCTATTATCAGCGGACCGGCGGGTTTTCGGCGGATACGGAGATCAAGGGGAAATACCAGTGCAGCGAGGAGGACACGATGCAGACACTTGTGGAGAAAGCCAGGGCTTATTGGGGGTGGAAAACGGACGATGATTAGAATATTGATTGTGGATGATGAGAAACCGATATGTGATTTGATTGATTTAAACCTGTCTTCGGCAGGATACCATTGTACGAGCGTGCAGGATGGGTTAAAGGCGATTGACCTGATAGAAAAGGAGTCGTTTGACCTGGTGCTTCTGGACATCATGCTTCCTGGGGCGGACGGCTATGATGTCATGGAGTATATACGCCCGCTGGGGATTCCTGTCATCTTCATCACGGCAAAATACGAGGTGAAAAACCGGGTAAAAGGGTTAAAACTCGGCGCTGACGATTACCTGGTCAAGCCGTTTGACGTGGTGGAGCTCGTCGCGCGGGTGGAGGCAGTCTTAAGGCGGTACAACAAGACCGAGCAGCGGCTTTTTGCCGGGGATGTTGTTGTGGACGTGGAGGCACACCGCGTGACGAAAGGGGACAAGCCGGTCGAGCTGACCAACAAGGAATTCGGGCTGCTCGTTCTTTTCATGCGGAATAAAAATGTGGCGCTGTTCCGCGAGACCCTGTATGAAAAAGTGTGGGAGGGTGAGTACTTTGCGGACAGCCGAACGCTGGACCTGCATGTCCAGCGCCTGCGCAGGAAGCTTGGATGGGAGCACAGTCTCGTGGCGGTCTACAAGGTAGGCTACCGGCTGGAAGTGTCGGATTAGGCAGCAGAGGGGTTACCGGAACGGAGTGAACAGTAACGCAGAGGGAATCAAATGAAAATTTCACTGAAATTACTTTTATCGACAATGGTCGTCATGGCGCTGGCGCTTGGTCTGAGCGGATTCTTTTTTGTAAACTATGTGTTTGAGACCTCCCTTGAGCGGGAAGTGGGACAGGCAGGCGACGAGAGCAGCATTCTGGGCTTTGCCTTTGAGACGGCAGCGCTCAATGTGCCGGCGAAGTACAGTGTGCTTCCGGACAGGACGGTCGAGGAAATCGCACTGAACCTTGAGCGTGGCGGGCGCGGCGCCAACCGCCTGATTCGGATTGCCGATGAGCAGAAAAAGGTGCTGCACATAAGCGACGGATTTGGGGCGGACGAGCAGCTTTTGCAGCAGATAGAGCCCGACACAAAATCCTACCGCATCATTCATGTAAATGGCGGCTATTATGTCCATACCTGTGCGGCTGTCAGTGCGCTTGACAGGATTCTCTATCTGGAAACCCTGAAGGATGTCTCGGATGTCTTTACGGAGCGTGCGATGGGATTTTCGCTTTACAGGCGGGTGACGCTTGCCATCCTGCTGATTGGCACGGTGATCATGCACCTGATTGCGTCGCTTCTGACAAAGCCCATCCGTCTGCTCACCAAGGCGACCAGAAGAATGTCGGCGGGCGACTACGCATACCGGGCGCGCCAGATAAGCCATGACGAGCTTGGGCAGCTCACCTGCGACTTTAACGACATGGCGAATGCGCTGGAAGAAAATATCTGGATGCTCGAGGAGGAAATCGAGGCGAAGGAGGAGTTTATGGGCGCCTTTGCCCATGAGCTCAAGACGCCGCTGACCGCGATTATCGGTTATGCGGATATGCTGCGCTCCCACAGGCTCGACGAGGAAAAGAGCTTTCTGTCGGCAAACTACATTTATACAGAGGGAAAAAGGCTCGAGGCGATGTCCCTGAGACTCCTTGACATTATCGTGGCAAAGCGGGAGGAGGCGCTGCTGAGCGAGACACCCGCGTCCGAATTTTTTGACTATCTAAGCGAGATGTTTACCGAGGAAAACAGGAAGATGCATTTTGAGTTCTGCTATGATGAGGGGACAGTCTGGGCGGAGGTCAACCTCATTAAGACAGTGCTTGTCAACCTGATTGACAATGCCTGTAAGGCATCCGAGGAGGGAAGCACTGTCAGAATCAGCGGAATACGGCTTGACGACGGTTACCAGTTTGAGATTGCAGACGAGGGAATCGGCATCCCGAAGGAGGAGCAGAATAAAATCACCAAGGCATTTTACATGGTGGACAAGTCGCGTGCGCGGAGCAAGAACGGCGCGGGGCTTGGACTTGCGCTTTGCGTGGAAATTTTGAAAATCCACCAGAGCGAGCTTCTGATTCAGAGCGAACAGGGCAAGGGCTCCCGCATCGGGTTTATTCTGGGAGGTATGTCATGAGAAATACAGCATGGTATTCAGGGGTTTTCCTGGCAGTTGTGCTTGTGATGGCGGGTTCCATATGGGGACCGGAGGCGCTCGCGAAATATAAGGACAAAGGGATTCTGAACCAGCCCCATATGGAGAATGTGGAGGAGGCCGGCGAGGGATACCGCTACCGGCTGAACGCAAATGAAAAGCTTTATATTTTGTCCAACTGCATTAGCAGCCAGGAAACGCCCGGAAGTGAGCAGAATGCACTGCTGCATGCCGACAGTGCGGATTTGGGATATGAGGAGCTGGAGGGATCCTATGCGTTTGTGCGCAAATATAAGGGACCATCGGGAAACGAAATTACCAATGAGCAGATATATGAGACCTGCAACGAAGGGATTCGGACATTGAAGGAGCTTGGCATTCTGCCGCCCGAGGTGCGGGAGGTGGCTTCCACGTCCTACAATGCCACGCTCTACTCGGCAATTGACGTGCTGGAGCCGAGGAACAACGTTGCCGTCTGGAAGATGGAGCTGTCAAACAGCCAGAAAAATGCAGACAAGGGAAACAGGCTGCTCGACGCCTACATTGATGCGGACAATGGAAAAATATATGAGTTTTATGCCAGAACCGGGCTTGTATGGAATGAAATTGACACAGATGTCATAATTGGGGCGTGGGCGGAATACATGGGGCTCGGGACGCCTGCGGCATACGAGTCGGACAACCCGCTGCTCGAGGCGACGCCGTATTTCAAGAAATATGTATTTCCGGGAATGGGCGTCGGCAATACCATTGTGACCATCGGATATTTTGAGGGAATCAACGAAATATTTTTAAAGATTACAAGATGAGCAAAGTCCTGAGATGAAATGTTTTCAGATGATGCAACTATGATGCAAAAAAGATGAAGATTTGATGCACTGCTTCGTTATAGTGTAATTGTCAAAATACAGAATTGTTATGGGAATTTACACGGAAGGAGCATCAGGGGAATGTACGAAGGACCATCTTTTTCGCAAAGGTATGAGTGTTATTGTAATCAGAGGCAGAGCAGAAAAAAGCGGATGCACAGGCTTGCCTTTGAATTTTTGCTGCTGGTCAGCGTGATTATTGCCATTGTTTTTTTGTCGGACAGGCTGTCCCCGGCAATGGTGTGGGCAACGCCGGGAAAAGGGACGGGGGAGATGACGTTTGGGGATATCCTGGGAGACCAGCCTGAAAAGGAGCCTGTTTTCAGAAAAAGCCAGAAAAAGGACAGGACGGATTTGCTGGATAGGACGCCGGTCGTATTTGTTGATGCAGGGCATGGCGGGAATGACGGCGGCTGCCTGAAAGGAGATATCGTCGAGAAGGATGTTAACCTTGCCATCGCAAAGCTGGTGGAGGACAAGCTCAACGATGCAGGCTTCCGCGTAATCATGTCACGCGATTATGACACATATGTCACAAAAGAGGACCGGGTAAAAAAGGCGAACGCAGCAGGGGCGGACATTTATGTCAGCATTCACCAGAATTTTTCGGACGAGTCCGGCGTAAAGGGAATGGAAGTGTGGTATGACGGAACGGATTCGCAACGGGACAGCAGGCGGCTGGCGCTTCTGGTCTCACACCAGACGGCAAAGAGCACGCAGGCGCTTGAACGGGAAATCCGCGGGGATGCCGATTTCCATGTGACGGGGAGTACGCAGATGCCGGCATGTCTCATTGAGACAGGTTTTCTGTCCAACAGGGAGGAGCGCAAAAACCTTGCCTCGCAGGAATACCAGGAGCAGCTTGCGGCAGGAATCGTACAGGGAATCACATATTACTTTTATCCGAAGACCCTGTACCTGACGTTTGACGACGGACCGTCCGAGGAAAATACGCCGCGGGTACTGGAGGTCTTAAGAAAACGGAACATAAAGGCAACATTTTTCCTGGTTGGTGAAAATGTCGAGAGACATCCCGAAATTGCCAGAAAGATTGCCGCGGAGGGTCATACCATCGGAATCCACTGTTACAGCCACAGCTACAGTGATTTGTACGAGAGTGCGGAAAGCTACATGGAAGATTTCGAGCGCGCAAGGCGGGCAGTCTATCAGGCGACAGGGGTTGATGCCCGCATTTTCCGCTTTCCGGGGGGCAGTGTCAACAACTATAACCAGAAAGTGTACACGGAAATTATCAGCGAGATGACCAAAAAGGGATATACATATTATGACTGGAACGCGAGCCTGGAAGATGCGGTTAAGGAACCCAGTCCCGAAAAGCTGTTATCCAATGGCGTACAGACAACGCTGGGGCGCAATAAGGTCATCCTGCTTGCACACGATGTTGTGTACGATACCGGGACAATTTTGGACGAGCTGCTTGACAGCCTTCCGGAATACGAGATAAAGCCGCTCAGCGAGGATGTCGAACCGATACATTTTTCAGAAGAAGCCTAATAAAAAACGTGCAGGGATGAGAACCCTGCACGTTTTTTATAGGAAATTGCGACAACATAGACCATTTAAACAAAAAGCGAAGCTTTTTGCTAGATTGAGCGCGCTGGCGTTCATCTTTTTTACACTGTTATTTTTTTTCGGGATATAGATGAAAGGATGGTCTTGCCAGCAGGAAGCCCTGCACAAAATCCGCCCCCAGCTCCCTGACCGTATCGTATTCTGCCTGCGTCTCGATTCCTTCCGCGATAACCATCAGGAAGTTTTCGTGGCAGTAGTCAATCGTGCTGCGCACCAGGGCCTGGGTTGAGGAATTTTTGTCAATCCCCTGTATCAGCCCCATGTCAAGCTTTACAAAATGGAACATGCGCGAGACAAGAAGGTCGCTGTTGCTGTAACCGGAACCATAGTCGTCAAGGGCAACCGGGATATTCCACTTGCTGCAGAATGCGCGCTTCTTTTCCTCAATGTCTGTCTCACTTCTGGCGCCCTCCGTGATTTCCATGACAATCCGGCCAAGCTTATTGCCGTACAGCTCCTCGAGCTTCTGCCAGTCCTCCTCCGAGAGGAGCTGGTTTGGGATGGAGTTGATAAAAATGCGCGCATTGTCGTCCTCGCGTACCTGTTCGAAAAATCCTTTCAGCCCATGGAACCATGTAAGGCGTTCCACCTTGTCGAGCTTGAATTGTGATTCCGCAACCCGGAGGAAGTTGTCCGGGCGCCCGAGCAGGTCGGATATCGGGCGCATCAATGCCTCATATGCAAAGATGGTTCCGCTCCTGACGGACACAATCGGCTGGTAAGCATACTGGACGAGTTCGCCCAGAATAATCCGGTCAAGCTCCCCGACACCCTGTACAAGGATGTAGTCTTTCAGGTAAGAATCTTTGTTGTATGCCTTGATGCTGCCCTTCGAGGACTTTTTAATCTGGTACATGGCAAAGTCGGCATACTTGAGAAGCTCAGCGTAATCTGCGGCATCCTCGTCATAGAACGCCATTCCGGCGGAGGCGCTCATGTTAAGCTCAAGCCCGTCAGGAAGACTCAGACGCTCCTGCATCAGCAGATTGTGGATGTTCTTCAGGATATTCACCAGTTTTTCCTTTGGTTCGTCATAGAGGAACATCGTAAACTCGTCGCCGGAGAGACGGGCGCTGATGCTTTTTTCCGGAAGCTCCTTTTTGAGCAGGTCTGACAGGGTACATATGTATTTGTCACCGATTTCATGCCCATAGGTGTCATTCGTGTATTTGAGGTTGTCCAAATCCCAGATGGACAGGACGCCGTTTTTGCAATGCCCCTCATCTATCATGTATATCATTTCACGCAGGAAGGCACGCCTGTTGAGAAGACCGGTCAGGATGTCATAGTCGCGGTCGTGGATAATTTTTTCCTTTTCAAGCACACTTTCCGTGATGTCAAAGACCGTGATAATGATGCTGGCCGCGTCTATGACCTGCTTGACGTCCAGCCACTTGTCGCTAAATTCCGGACGGTGGTAGCGGTAGACGTCGGGATTTTCATGGCTCTGCTCAAAGCAGTCATTGTACTGCATAATCCGGCGGACGAGCAGTTCCCTGGAAATATGGTTGTGCTCCCACCCCTTGTCGGATATTTCCAGAATCTCAAAAATCTTGTGCGTGCAGTACACCATTTCGCCTTCCGGGGAAAACTCGCATACACCGAGGGAAACCCCTGCAATGTCAATAATATCAGCCATCCTGTTTCCCAGCCGGTAGATGGATATATTCTGCTCCTCGATGGCGGCAGACAGGTTGTCAAACTCCCTGATGCGTGTTTTCGGCAGGGTGCTGTACCCGGGCATCAGCTTTGGGATTCCGCCGCCCAGCAGCCGGATGGGACGCATGAAAAAGTGTGTGATAATCAGCGTGCCGGTAATGGAAAGCAGCAGCGACATGCCAATGGCGCCCAGGACAGTCACGTTCAGGTGCTGTGAGGAGGCGTAGAGCATGTGGGAGCGGATTAGCCCGCCAAGAATCCACTGCTCGTCCGTGTAGGGGGAATTTGCGGAGTAAATTCTCAGGGGGTAGATGCAGGCGCAGGTGGCAGTTTTCAGTCCTGCAGTTTTCAGGTCGTAGAGACCGAATTCCGCGTTTGTCTGGCTGAGCCTTACGTGGCCGCCGGCTGTCAGCGTGTCATAGTAGTCATCATTGACGACCAGGATATTTTCCGCAGACGTAAAATTTTCCGTGATGCCAAGATAGTAACAGCCGTATTCATCAAGCGTCATATCCTGGTTCGGCAGCAGCTTCCTGAGATAGTCAAGCGTTATGTCAAAACCAATGACGCCATAGGAGCGGTGTTTTTCATCGAGAAGCGGGATGGTGTAGGTGATGCATGGACGGTCACCGGAATGGATGCGCACAGGGGCGCTGAAATAGCCAAGCTCCATCGCGGGAATGTCTGTGTACTGGTTGCCGCCGTCAAATGCAGTCTGGTAAAATGTGCAGTCCTGTTCTGTATCGAGGCTTGTGGTCCACATCGAGCTGAGCGTAAGCCCGTGGTCGTACAAAAGTTCTGACGGACCGGCTTCCGTCATCAGGTCGGAATTGTTGTCAGGAGAGTCGGACGGGTTAAAATCCCTCAGGTATACAGCGTCCTTCTGCGGTGCATGTGTTTCGTTTTCCAGCATGATAAAGCAGGAGGTTGCCCCGCTTCTGCGCAGGGAGCGAAGTATGATGGGAATGACATCCTGAAGAAGCGCCTGCCGGTTCTGGGCATCGGCAAGGTAGTCCGCCACACTCAGTTCAAGTGCGGCGGCATTTGCCTCGGCGCGCTCAGTCACGGAGTTGTAAAAGTCCTCCATATTGACAAAAGCGGAAAAACGCTGTTCGAGCGATACGCCCTTCGTTGTCACTGTATTGCTGATAATCTGAAACGTATTTTTGTCCAGGCTGTCAGACGTATTGCTGGCGACAATAATGCCTGCGAACGTAACGGACTGAAACACGATAATCAGTATGAGCGGCAGCATGACATAATATTTTAAGCTGATAGACTGAAACAGTTTTTTCATTTCACAGAGCCTCCTTCTATACAGCATTCCTTAAGCATGGAGAGCGTGTCTTGATACCATTCCTCAAAGTGTTCGTCCGTGAGGAAATCATCTATCGGTGCGCCGGCTTCCACGGCTGCGCGGTCACTTGCCGCCAGCTCCGGCATCGTGCGTTCCAGTATCTCACGCGCCTGTGTGCCGCCTGCAAAGGCAGGGGACGTGTACATGACGTACCGGTTGTTCTCGTCGAGGGAGACGGAGAGTGTATCGCGCACGATGTCCGTTGTGGGGTGCTCGAGCAGATACCGGTCAATATTTTCGGGCTTAATTGCCTCGACGCCCACCGGCATATATCCGCTGCTCACGGAAAAACGCAGGTTCTGTTCCATCTGTGTGAACCACTTTAAAAACAGGATGCTTGCAAGCTCTTCTGCCTCGGAGGATTTTGTGACAGCCATGCCGCCCCCCTGCTGTATCGCATAAGGCGCAGTGCGGTCAAAGTTGGGAAGCGGAAGCACCATGTATGTAATCGGGTAGGGAGCGTTGTCAGCGATGGTCACTTCCGTCGGGAAGAACACGGCGCTTGACGAGGAACAGACAAGGGCGATGATTTCGCCGAGCTTTACATCGTCGCTGCGGTAGTTTCCTACGTGCTTATAATATCCTTTTACATAGGGAACATAGAAACTGTCCCATATCTGGCGCATGGTTTCCCTGTCAAAGTCAATCGTGACACTGCCGCCAGCTGTCTGAAAAACCTCATGTCCGAGCTGTGAGCTTGCGGTAATCAGATAATTTGCAAAAGCATCCCTGCCAAAAAATGCCCTGCCCCCTGACCAGTCGTAATATGCCTCTGCCGTGCTGGCAAGCCCTTCCCATGTCGACAAATCCTCCACGGCGGCGCCGGTGTCCGCGGCAAACCTGTCCCAGTCCGTCTTGTTGAGGATAAGTACTTCCGTGGATTTGGCAACCGGAAATATTTTCCAGCTGTGATTTTTGCCGATATGGCCGGAATCCAGAAACAGTTTTACATAGGAAACTTTTTCGCCCTCCGTGAGATAGTCGTCAAAATCAACAAGGGGAACCAGCTCGTCAAGGGCAAGGGCGGTATCCGGGTAACATTGAAAAATATTGGGCATATCGCCAGCACCCACCTTTTTGTTGGCAGCATCCCGCAAGGCGCCCTCAAGCCCGGCGATGGTGCTCATGCTCTCGGCGTGCACAATAATTCCGTTTTCCCTGCCGACCGTGTTGTTGAACTCGGCAGCCAGCTCGTCAAACGCGATGCCAAGCGAGCCGTTATAGTAATGCCATATCGTGATGTCCGTGGGATTTTTTGCGGATAAAACACTGGTTTCCCGCCTGTCGCATGCCGTCAGCAAGAAGGCAGCGGAAAAAAAGATACCGAGCAGCCTTCCACATTTTTTTCGTATCCCCGATTTCATGGCTCTCCCTCCTCTGCTGTATGGTCAGTCTTATAATCTTCCCATATAAAATCAAGGCGTAAGCTATATAATAGACTTGCGCCCTGACATTGATTACTATTTAATTATTCCTTGATTTCGTCAATTTCTGTCAGGTTAACGCCGGAAACATTTAATAATGCCTTTAAAGTCTGATACTCTTTCTTTAATTTTGCATATGTTTCAGTGGCATTTTCTTTTTTTGCTGACAACATATACTCCTGAATCTTTCTGAAATCATCGAGCGCCTGCTTTGTCACTTCAATACCAGATGGCACATAATCACCTCCTAGGTCATACTTCGTTGAACTTTTTAACTACATTAATACTATAATTGCTTCGCAATTATAGTAAGATCATGCCCATTCGGGCGAGTATAATATTTGATGATATTATATCATAATCAGTGGATAAAGTCTATTATATATTGCGCTTTACACGATTTTGTAAATTTGCTATAATAACAGGGAACAACAAAACCTGATAAAATAAAAGGAAGACGGGGGAAAAGATGAAAAAAATAAAATCCATTTATGGCGTGCTGCTTGTCATGCTCATCATGCTTGCGGGCGTACAGGCAAACGCGGCAAAGGCGCTCAATCAGGCATTTGCGGCTGCGGCAAAGAGCGTCCTTCTGGACAAGGCTACAATATCCTACACAGCCACGCTGCCTGAGATACCGGCAAGTGATGACGGGGTGCTTTACCTGTTTGAAATGCAGCCGTACGAGTATGCAGTCGCGCCGGCGGCAGTGCCTGTGGCATCGGCGCCGGTATCGCTTACGCCGGCATTTACAGTGCCGTACACCAATGCCAGGCTTTACACCAAGCTCGGGCTTGCGGTAAAGTCCGGCGGCCAGAATATCCTGATAGCGAATCCGCAGTACATAGCAAATCCGGAAATGCTTGCCACACACACCAAACCAAGACAGAACAGACCGCTGAAGTCTGAGCAGGGCAGGGAGTTCTGCAATCTGTACATGTCGGAAAATGCGGCGGGAGTAATTGCAGGCAGGTACACGACCGCGCAGATAATGAACAACGGAACCAACCAGGCAATCACGAATCCCTATTCAAGGGCAGCCGTCATGCCGACAGACACGCGACCGGTAACACCGCAGCACTACATGCTCAATGCGTCCGAGCCTGCCGGAATCACGGCAATTGCCGCCGAGCTGTCCAGGGTCGCGGCAAACTCCACTGTGGAGAATTTTATAATAGGAAACGAAGTCAACGTCCGCACGTGGAACTATATGATATGGACGGACTGGGACAGCTATGTCAGGGAGTATGCACAGACGTTCCGCGTCGCGTACAATGCAATTAAGAGCCAGAATGCAAACGCAAGGGTGTTTGTCTGCATCGACCAGAACTGGGACAGAAACCGCCCGGCGGGACATGCGGAGTATTATGAGTTTATTGACGGCAAGGATTTCCTTACAAAATTCAACGCGCTGATAGCGGGAGAGGGAAGTATTGACTGGGGTGTTGCACAGCATCCGTATCCGGTACCGCTCACATACGCAAAGTTCTGGGACATGTCAGGCTGTCCGAGCGGCGGCTACATGGCAGCACAGGTGTCGTCCGGCAAAATGATCACATTCCAGAATCTGTCCCTTTTGACGAACTTTTTGCAGTCGCCGGAGATGATAAGCCCTGCGGGCACTGTCAGACATGTCATTTTAAGTGAAATCGGGCTGACAAACGCGCAGGGAACCGAAGTGCAGGCAGCAGCGCTTTACGCGTCCTATGTGGCGGCAAAATCCAATCCGTATGTGGACGAGATTATCTACCTGCTGACATTCAGCGAACCGCAGGTGGACACCAGGCTTACGGGGCAGTCACAGCTTGTGTACAACAGCCTTGGGACGCCCGATGAAGCCACTTATGATGCATGGGCAAAGGCATACATCGGAATCAGTGACTGGTCGCAGGTAATCCGGTAACCATCAGAAAATAAATACAAAAAAATGAGTACGGCAGCGTGCTCATTTTTTTATTGCCTTTTTTACATAATATGTTTATAATAATATGGTAACGCTCAGAAAGGAAAAAACCGTGAATGACAAAAAAGTTAAGATTATTGATAAGATAGAAAGCAAGATAGACAAGAACAAACAGCTCAAAAGGCAGTCCCTTCTGGAAACCGCATTCATGCTGTTCACGACCAAGGGAATCCACAAGACATCCATCTCCGATATCGTGGAGAACGCCGGTGTCGCCAAGGGAACGTTCTACCTGTATTTTAAGGACAAGTACGATATCAGGAATAAGCTGATAGCATACAAGTCAAGCGCTGTTTTCCGGCAGGCGGATGCCGCCCTCAGACAGACAGGAATTGTGGATTTGGAGGACAAAATTATCTTCCTCATAGACGATATTATCAATCAGTTTGTGCAGGATAAAACACTGATGCGTTTTATCGCGAAGAACCTCAGCTGGGGTGTGTTCAAGAGTGTGCTCCTCGAGTCGGGGGCCGACAGTGATGTTGACTTTTACGATATATATCATACTGTTGCCGACGGGGGAACCCAGTATGAGAATCCGGAGGTGATGGTGTTTATGATTATCGAGCTGGTCGGTTCGACATGCTACAGCGCCATACTATATAATGAGCCGGTCGGAATTGAGGAACTCAAGCCTTATCTGTTCCGCACCGTAAAAGGAATTATGGAAACGCACCGGACAGGAGGGGACATAATTTCCTGAAACTTTTTGGGAAAGTATAAAGAAAATAAAAAATATTCCGATAAAGATAATATACAGCAGGGAAGGAGGAGTCAGATATGCGTATAGATGCTTATAATCAGATTCAGCAAATTTATGGAAACAAGAAGACATCAAAGGCTGAGGAAAAGAAGACAGCGGGTACAAGCTTCAAGGACCAGCTTATGCTTTCAGCCACAGCACAGGACGCTTCCGTAGCAAAAAAGGCGCTTTCAGGAATACCTGATGTGCGTCAGGACCTCGTAAATTCCTTAAAGGGACGTATTGACAATAATACATATGAGGTGGATCCGGACGATTTTGCAGGAAAGCTTCTTGAGAAGTACAACGGACTATTTTAGAGGGTGTTAAATAAGGGGAGAAATTTGACGCCGTGACATGACAGTGAGGTGAACAGGTGGCAAGCTTATTGGAGAACTTGATTGACGTGCTTGACAGCGAAAACGCACAGTATGAGAAACTGCTTGTACTCGCTGAGAGCAAAACCCCCGTCATCGTGTCGGGGGACATCGAAAGCCTGGGAAAAATCACGGAGGAAGAACAGGAAATCGTAGGCAAAATCCAAGGAATGGAAAAGCAAAGAGATAAATTTCTGGCTGACATTGCCAACGTAGTTAACAGGGATGTTGAAACATTGAAACTCATAGACCTGATTCAGATGCTCGACAAGATGCCTGACCAGCAGCAAAAGCTGGAAGGTGTGCAGAAGCGTTTGGGGGCGACCATCACGAGTCTCAGGGAGGTAAATGATAAAAATCAGATGCTTCTCATGGAACGGCTTGACATGGTGGACTTTAACCTCAACATGATACGAGCTATGAAGTCTGCGCCGCAAACAGCCAATTATACAAAGAATGCATATACAAACGGACAATCGCTTGGTATCTTTCATGGTGGTTTCGACGCGAAACAATAACGACGGAACACGAGGAGAGATACCATGTCTTTGTTTGGATCATTATATTTAGGCGACAGTGGACTGCGCACATCACAGAACGCGCTGCATACCGTAGCGCACAACTTATCAAATCTAAATACGCCGGGATATGTCCGCCAGCAGGTGGCAAATTCCGATACGACATATACTTTCGCGGGACGGTCGGTGGCCGGGAAGAAATTCCAGGTGGGAACCGGCTCCAAGTATTCCGAATGCAGGCATGTCAGGGATCAGTATCTTGATGCCGCATACCGTCTGGAAAACGGAAGAATGTCGTACTATGAAACTTCATATTCCGCAATCCTCGAGCTGGAGGATATCCTGGGAGAACTGGACGGGGCAGCGTTCAAAAATTCCGTATCAGGACTTTGGAGCGCCATGCAGGAGGTTGCAAAGGAACCCAACAGCACCGTCAACATGTCCGTGCTGGTTTTGAAGGCGGCAAGTTTCGTAGACAATGCAACATCAGTTTATGCATCGTTTCAGGAGTATCAGGGCAACCTGAACAAGCAGGTAAAGGATGCGGTCAAGGATATCAATTCCATTGGAAATCGGATTAATGAACTGAATAAGGAAATCATGAAGATAGAGGCAGGCGGGGTTGAACACGCAAACGACCTTCGCGATGAGAGGGATGCATTGCTTGACTCGCTCTCCGGATATGGAAATATAAGCTATTACGAGGATGACAGCAGCAGGGTGATTGTGAACTTTAACGGGACCAATTTTGTCACGGAAAGCTCTGTGTATGAGATGGATATGCTTACTGACAAGGATACGGGCTTTGTGACACCGTACTGGAAACAGAACGTCATCTACAAGGAGGATGCAAGGGGCAATAAGACAGCAGATTATTCGTCCGCATATGTGTTTAACATGAAAGAGGAAATCTCGACGGCAGGGGAAACCGATGTCGGGGAACTCAGGGCGCTTTTGCTGGCACGCGGTGACCACGTCGCGAATTACACGGATTTGACAGTGGGCATGTGCAGTGACTACAAGCTGGAAAAGCTTGGAATCAAGGAGGGCAGCTACGACGACAAGGCAGGGCTGAAGTATTACAACGATTATATCTCAAAGTCTCTTGTGATGAATGCCCAGGCAGAGTTTGACAATCTTGTGCATGCGATTATGACAAAGGTGAATGATGTGCTTGCACAGAATTGTGACCCGAAGAGCGGATATCTCTGTAATGAGGACGGCTCGCCGATGCAGATGTTCGTAAAGGTGGAATCGGATCCATACGAGAAGGTAATCATGAGCTCTGCCGAGGCAGAGACATTAATGGCGCAGGGCAAAAAGCTTTATCAGATATACGATGATAATGGGGATGCCATTCCGGGAATGTACTGGCAGTACAAGGAGGAGGATGCGAATGCGCCGTTCTCGCTCTACAATTGTCAGAATATTAAAATTAACCAGAAGCTGGTACAGATGCCGTCGCTGCTTGGCTTTACACAGGCAGAACAGTCGGCGGACTTCAATATCGGAAAGAAATTTGTGGAGGCCTTCCAGAATGAAGGCATTTACCTGAATCCAAATGCGACAAAAATCAGCAGCTTTGAAAATTGCTATATCGACCTGGTGAATCAGGTCGCGACAGGGGGATATGTGTTCCAGAGTCTGTATGAATATGAACAGCAGGCGATGGCGCTTGCCGAGAATGAGCGGCAGACTGTTATCGGCGTTTCGTCCGACGAGGAGCTGGAACATATGATTATGTACCAGAATGCATATAATGCGGCAAGCCGGTATATCAACGTGATTAATTCCATGCTCGATACGCTGCTGAGTATGGGGGCATAATGTAAAATCGAAGATTTTACATGACGAATTTGTGCGGGGGCACAAATTCGCAGGTATTGGAAAAAAGTAGGAGGAGAGTATCAATGGCATCAACATTTATGGGGTTAAATATATCGTATTCCGGCCTTGTAGCATCCAATGCGGCACTCAATACGACGGCGAACAATATTGCGAATGTGGAGACGGTGGGCTACTCAAGACAGATTGTCAACCAGTCGGCATCTGCCGCGATGCGCGCATTTGCGGGCTACGGATGTATTGGCGCCGGCGTTGACACCCTCGGGGCGGAGCGCGTGCGGGATATTTATTATGATGAAAAATATTGGAACAACAATTCCAAGCTTGGTGAATACGACAAAAAGCAGTATTACTGTGCAATTATAGAAGATTATCTGCGGGATGACAGGGGAACCAACGAGGTAAAGGGGTTCATGACAATCTTTGGCGAATACCAGGCGGCAATGGAGTCTTTTTCAACGCATACGGGTGAGAAGGATTTTGCACTGGAATTTGTCGGGAAGGCCGGAAACCTGTGCGAGTATTTCAACATTCTGTACAATAATTTTCAGAAGATGCAGACAGACGTGAATGATGAAATCAGCATCAAGGTGGATGAAATTAACAGCATAGCCAAGGAAGTCACCCTGCTGAACAGGCAGATTAACATGATAGAGGTTGGTGGAAACACCGTGGCGAACGACCTGCGTGACAAGAGGGATCTGCTGATTGACCAGCTCTCGGCAATTGTGGACGTGAAGTGCGAGGAGAAGCCGATTACGGACGATGCCGGAAAAGAGACAGGGATGATGCAGTATGATGTGTCAATTGTCGGCGGGCAGTCCCTTATAAACGGCTATAGCTACAGGCAGCTGGAATGCGTTCCGAGGCAGTCATGGCAGAAAGTAAACCAGAATGATGTCGAGGGACTCTATGATATCATCTGGACGGATTCAGGACATGAGCTTGGACTGGGCGCGAAAAACGCAAGGGGCGAGCTCGAAGGCCTGTATGAGATGCGTGACGGAAATAACAATGAAGCGTTCAACGGAACCGTTTCGGGGGTTGACGTGGAAAACAGGACGGTGACCATCAAGGTCAAGGATGATTATCTCAAGGATATCTCCAAGAGTACGCTTCCGCTGACAAACGGACAGATTGTGGTTGGCGGGGAGAAATATTATTATGACAGTTTTTCGTATGAGAAGGATGCCTCCGGTGAAGTGTCATACACATTCAAGCTGTCTGAGGACCTGACCAAGAACCTGACGACAGCCAGAAAAAATAAGATCGGGCAGAGCGCCTATGTAGGCGAACAGATAAACTATCAGGGAATTCCGTATTATATGGAGCAGATGAATGAATGGGTGAGGGATTACGCACACCATTTCAATGAAATATACGGCGTGGACGGAGCCACCGATTTTAACGGCGATGACCGCACTGGTGATATTTTCTTTACAGGTGATGATGTTTCCACGGGAAATCAGTTTGATTTGAATGTTTCGCTGTATGCGACAAGCTATAACAGTGTGGACGATGCAGGCTATTTCAAGCTTACTGCGGGAAACTTCAACGTGAAAAAATCCGTGCAGAACGATGCGTCCACGTTTGCCACCCACACCATTGAGAGCGACGGTCTCTCAAAGTATGATATCCTGAAAGAACTCAAGGATTTATCAACCAACAAGGATAAAATGGTATTCCGTGGCTGTGACGCACAGAGCTTCCTGATCTGCCTGATGGGCGATTCGGCATTGAACGCACAGAGTGCCAACAGCTTTCAGGAGATTTATGGAAACATAGAGGAATCCATAGCAAACAGCCGTTTTTCGATCAGCGGCGTCGACTCCGACGAGGAAGCAGCAAACATGATAAAATTCCAGAATGCGTACAATCTGGCAAGCAAGATGATATCCGTACTGAATGACTGCTATGACAGGCTGATTACGCAGACGGGCGTATAAAATGTTTCATATATGGGAGTATGAATAAGATAGGAAAGGGGAATACACATGGCAATGAGAATCACGACTAAGATGATGCAGAATACATCGCTTAGGAATCTGAATATTAATAAATCCCTTCAGGAGAAGTTGACAAACCAGATGTCGACAGGCAAAAAGATAACAAGACCTTCCGACGACCCTGTTATTGCAATCCGCTCACTGAAGCTTAATTCCTCACTGGATAAGATTGACCAGTATTATGAGAAAAATGCGTCTGATGCAGAAAGCTGGATAGACCTGACAATGTCAGCCATCTCGACGGTCAACAAGATTCTGACGAACGATGTCCGGAATAATATTATTTCGGCAAACAACAGCTACAAAGAGGCTGAGGACAGAAAGGCAATCATCAAGAACCTGCAGCAGGCGATTGCAGAGATTTATTCCACAGGAAATGCGGACAGCGCCGGAAGAACCATATTTACCGGCTACCGTACCGATATGCCGCTCAGCCTGAAAGCGGATAAGACAGAGAAAAATGTCATCACGGAGCAGCTCACCAACGCGGCGATTGACAAGATGACCTTTGTGCGGACAGGTGATTTGAAGTCCATCAATGAAGGAAACTTCCGCGACAAGGATACCACGGAGTACAAGGTCAATACCGAGGATATCTACAGGTTCCGCCTTGCGTATGACAATGTGGATATCAGTCCGAAGCTTGACCCGGCGACCGGGGAAGCAATGAAGGATGCTGACGGTAACATCATATATGAGTCCAATGTTGAAATTGGTTTCATGACAGACGCGAAAACGGACGGCAACAGGGCAGTGATTAGCACAAGCTCTGTGTCGGCGACGGTCACAATCGATACAGTCGCCCTGCCGAATGAGGCGGTGTTCGACATGAATATCGATGGCGCCATTACGAGCGGAGTGCGGGTGAAAAAAGGAACGTCCACGACAATGGGCAATGTGACGATTTCCTACGATGAAGACGGAACAATCAAAATTGTTGACGGCAATGCTGTGCCAAAGGAGACGGCTTCCATTGGCAGCAAGGTCACAAAGGATGCAAACGGCAAGAGCGTGGCAAGCTTTGACGAGAAGTTCAAGACATCGCTTGAAATATCGAATTATTATCCGACCGGTTCGGATGACAAGGCATACCTGTCCGTGGTGGGAGAGGATAATGCCGATAAAATAACGTACATAGCCGATACAGGGGAACTGCTCCTTGGCGCCAACATCCAGAAACGTCTCTCTGAGCTTTCGTCTGACACGGAGCTGCGCATCACCTACGAGAAGACAAACTGGAAGAAAAATGACCTCGACCCGGTACACTACTTCTATACAGAGCGCACCACAAAGGGCAAAAACGGTAACGACAGGGTAGTCAATTACAACGAAAACTTCCTGGTTGACCCCGGTGCGAACGGAAAGCAGATCATTGAGTATGATATCGGCAATAACCAGTCAATTCGGGTCAACACGACGGCGGACGAGGTATTTACCCACGATATGGGCAGGGATATGCATGAAGTCATCGAAATGCTGAATGAATATGACGACCTGGAAGGATGTCTCAACACCGTCAAGGACATGATAAAGTCCGAAAAGTATGACGGGGATGACCTCAAAAAGCTTGAGGAGCACCAGAAGGCGATTGAGGAGACGTTGACCAGGGTGGGAGACAAGATTAAAAAGCGCACACAGGAATTGATTGACGACTGTGACGGATATTTTGAGCGCGCACAGCTGGCAGAGACAGACTGTGGTTCGCGCGGTTCAAGGCTGGAACTGATTCAGAACCGTCTCGAGATGCAGCAGACCAGCTTTGGTGAGCTTGTAAGTGAGAATGAGGATGCGGATTACACGGATCTGGTCATCCAGTTAAAGAGTATCGGTATGACATATGAGGCGGCGCTGTCATCCATTAGCTATGTCATGCAGACATCACTGCTGAATTTTATCCGATAAAAGTCAGTGAAGCAGAAACAGGACAGAAAAGGACGAAAAAGATTTTGAAAGGAGCAGGGTTATAAAATGGTAGAAGTAAACACTAGGATATTTGGCATGATAGCGATAGAGGAGGAGAAGGTTATCCGCTTTGACCATGGAATTCTTGGTTTTCCCGACCTGAAGGACTTTACCCTGATATTCAACGAGGAAAAAGGTGCGGAATCAAGCATCAAATGGCTTCAGTCCCTCCAGGAGCCCGGTTTTGCAATGCCGGTCATGAATCCGGAGCTGGTAGTCCCAGGCTACAGCCCGAATTTTGACGCTGATTTTCTAAAGCCTTTGGGGGATAATCTTGACGGGGAGAACATACTGATGTTTGTCACGGTGACAGTGCCAAAGGATGTCACCAAGACGACTGTGAACCTGAAGGCGCCGATTATTGTCAGCGTTGATAACCGCAAGGCAGTGCAGCTGATCAGTGACGATGAGGCATACAGTGTGAAACACGCCATTTATGATGAATTGATGGCACAGAAGACAGTACAGGCATAACAGACTATAAAAGCGTTCCCGGACAGCTCCGGGGGCGCTGACAATAAAAGAAGGCAGGTGAAAGATATGCTGGCGCTATCAAGAAAAAAAGGCGAAGCCCTGATGATTAATAACGATATTGAGATAACAGTGCTTGAGATAAAGGGGGAACAGGTAAAGATAGGTATCAGTGCACCCAAGGAGGTTCCTGTGTACCGTAAGGAAGTATATATCCAGATACAGGAGGCAAATAAGGAAGCCTCTGCAAACATGGAAGGCATGGAACAGCTTGCGAGCCTGTTTGGGAAATAAAATAAACAAAAAAAAGTAAAATGAACTATAAACCTTTGGCAGACAGAGTCCGATATATAAAATAACAAGATATGAAAGACGGATACATGTATAGGACATGGAGGTGAATATCATGTATGTAGATAACGTAGGCGCTTCCAGAAAACGCGCAGTTGCGGCAGGAACGAAGACAAATACATCGGGTACAGCATCGGCAAAGGTGACAAAGACAGCTACGGCGGACAGCGCAGTAAAGACAGAATCCACGGATGGAGGAACACAACTGAACAACAAGAATAGCAGCAACCCCGCGAAGACTGTGACAGCAGCCTATGAAGCCGGCAATGAGAAAAAAGTGGCTGACGAGAAAAGGCTGGCTGACAATGAGAAAATCAGGAAAACGATAGAAAGCTTTCGGGCGCAGCTGACAAATTCCGAAGTGAAGTTCGGAATTCACGAGAGGACGAACCGGGTGACGATCAAGATCGTGGATAAGAACACAGATGAAGTGATTAAGGAAATTCCGCCGGAAAAGACACTCGACATGATTGCAAAATGCATGGAGATTGCAGGCGTCCTCGTGGATGAAAGATTATAAGCCTGAAAGATGTTTTTGAAAAGGGTTTTGATAAAGGTTATTGTGAAAGGTAGTGGGTGTTAGATATGTCAGATTTAATGAGAATGACGGGTATGTATTCGGGAATGGATACAGAGAGTATCATCGCACAGCTCGTCAGTGCAAAGAGCAAAAAGGTTACCGACCTGAAAAATGATCAGAAGAAATTAGAGTGGAAGCAGACTGCATGGCAGGATTTGAATTCCAAGATTTATAATCTGTACAGCAAGACTTTGTCGAACATGCGTCTCACAAGTGCATACAAGAAGAAAAAGACAAGCAGCTCCGACCCGACGAAGGCGAATGTGCTTGCAGGTGACGGAGCCGTTGACGGCACACAGAGTCTGGAAGTGCTTGAAGTGGCAAAGGCGGGATACCTGACAGGCGCGAAGCTGGATTCGACAAAGACAGAGTATGTCAAGGATGCAGATGGCAAAGTGATAAGGGATGAGAACGGTCAGTTAAAGACAAGGACTGTTCCGTGGAGCGCGGCTGACAAGCTGTCAGAAATTAATAAGGATCTGGTAGGCAAGAAGATTACAATCAATGTGGGAACCGGCGATGATGCGAAAAAGACTGAAATCGAGATTACTGCAGACATGACGATTGGGCAGTTCACAAAGGAGCTTGGCAAGGCAGGCGTGAATGCCAATTTCGATGAGACGAATCAGCGGTTTTTCGTGGTTGCGGCAGGCACAGGCAAGGACAAGGATTTTACAATCAGCGCTTCCGGCAGCGACACGCTCAAGGCACTCGGACTCGACGCGTCAGCGACATATGCAAATGGGTCAGAATGTACAAAGGATGCGGCGAACGATGCAAAGATAAAGCTCAATGGGGCGACATTCGAATCAGGTTCCAATGCATTTAATATTAATGGGCTTACAATCAATGTGACAGGCAAGACAACAGATGGTCCGGTTACGATAGTTACCGAGACAGATTATGATGGTGTATATGACACAATAAAGGACTTCATATCAGAGTACAACGAGCTCATCATCGAGATGGATAAGCTTTACAATGCGGATTCGGCGAGAAAGTACAGCATGCTTACCGAAGATGAAAAGAATGCGATGACGGATGACGAGGTGGAGAAGTGGGAAGGCACGATTAAAGGTGCCCTGCTCCGCAAGGACAGCACACTTTCGTCAGTCATGAGTTCCATGGTCAATGCGATGATGAAAGGCTATGAGATTGAAGTCAACGGTGAGAAGAAGACAAAGTATTTGTATGATTACGGCATTAAGACACTGAGCTACTTTGATGCCAAGGACAATGAACATCATGCGTACCATATTGACGGCAACACGGATGATGAGAGCACAGGTACCAAGGAAGATAAACTTAAGGCTGCACTTGCAAGCAACCCTGAGGAGACAGCAGAATTTTTTGCAACATTATGTAAGGAATTATATACGACTATCAACGATGCCATGAACACTGACAAGAGATACAGCAGTGTGTATAAAGTTTATAATGACAAACAGATGAAAACAGAGTATGATAGTTATAGCAAGAAAATCAAAAAGGCAGAGAAAGAGCTCAGTGACTATGAAGACAAGTGGTATAAGAAGTTCTCTGCAATGGAAGTAGCGTTATCTAAGCTGCAGTCCAACACAAATGCAGTTACGAGTATGCTCGGTATGTAATGGTAATGATGTTGTATAATGGCATTGCAAAAAATGAAAGAGGGAATTAACGGATATGCTCAAACAAAATGGATATGCGCAGTATCAGAATGCGAAGATAATGACAGCGTCACCTGCTGAACTTACGCTAATGCTTTATGAGGGCGCAATTAAGTTTGGAAATATTGCCGTTGTGGCAATGGAAAACAATAATCCGGCAAAGGCACACGAGAATATCGTCAAGGTAGAGCAGATTATACAGAACTTCAGGGAGACGCTGGATAAAAAATATCCGGTATGGCAGGATTTTGAGAATGTATATGTATATCTGCTCAGAAGATGCCATGAAGCGAACATAGCCAAAAACCCAGAGATTATGGAGGAAGTGTTGAAACATCTCCGTTCCATGAGGGACAACTGGAAAGAGGTTATGAAGAAGGTATCCGGTGACAAATCCAATCCACAGGCACAGGCAAAAATTGCCGGAAGCCAGCGCGGTGCAGGAGGATATACAATTTCCAATATAGCTGCAATGCGTCAGACGGGAACATGAAAGCCGGGCAGTAAAGAGGATAAGGTATGACAGAAGATTATCTGCAGATTATGATAGAAAGCCTTCAAAAGAAAATTGAGATACTAGACAAGGTCATAGAGCTGGAAAAAAAGCAGCTTGCCCTGGCAATGGAACAGCCCGCAGACTTGCAGAAGTATGATGCTTCCATGGATGAAAAGGGCAGAATGATTGATGAGCTTGGCAGGCTCGACGATGGATTTACGGCAACATATGAAAGAGTAAAAGACGAGGTGCAGTCAAATCCGGAACAATACAGAGAGCAGGTACTTGCCATGCAGGAGCTGATCCGTGCGGCGGTAGAGAAAGGTGTGACCGTCGAGGCACAGGAGCAGCGCAACAAGCAGGCAATGCGTAATATGCTGAGTACCAAACGCAAGGAAATCAGAAAAGTTCAGGTTTCAAGTAGCGCTGCCAGCAAATATTATAAGGCGATGAGCCAGATTAATGAAATTGATCCGCAGCTGATGGATCGCAAGAAGTAATTATTTATAGCTTGAGCAAGGATCGCTCGGCTACAGTAGACATGGATGGGTATATAGAATAATGCAATAGGGGTTATTCTAATACTTATAACTTAAATATCGTTTTTATTCATACGATATATAGCGGGAAAAGATTAGAGGAAGTACGCCCCAGGCGAACTTCCTCTTTTGCGCCCTTAGGGCATGGTCCGAGTACCGATTATATATAAATTACAATTTCATAACGCTTACCAATATGTAAAGCACCAGGCCGGGTGGCCAACCGGTCACGCTTTACAGGTTCCCAGGGGTTGTGTGAAAAGGAGGAAAAGTATTAAATTTTTCACACAAAAGGGGAGACAAACTACTTTAATAACGTGGCAAGGATAGCCGCACAAGTTTTAATTTCAAGGAGGAAATAATTATGGTAGTACAGCACAATTTACAGGCAATGAATTCAAACAGGATGTTAGGTATCACAACAAAAACGGTAGCAGGCTCAACAGAGAAGTTATCTTCAGGTTATAAAATCAACCGTGCAGCAGACAACGCAGCAGGACTCGCTATATCAGAGAAAATGAGAAAGCAGATGCGCGGACTTACACAGGCATCTGCAAATGCTGAGGATGGTATTTCGTCCGTACAGACAGCAGAAGGTGCGCTCGCAGAAGTGCAGGATATGCTCCAGAGAATGAACGAGCTGGCAGTACAGGCAGCAAACGGCACAAACTCTGTGACAGACCGCGGTTATATTCAGGATGAGCTTGACCAGCTCGTAACAGAGATTGACCGTGTTGCAGAGACAACCAAGTTCAACGAGTTATATCTGTTAAAGGGTGATGAAAGGTATGAGACAACAAAGACCTACACCATGAACTATGCAGTAACCTACACAAAGAATCTCGGAAGCAACAGTGCGGATGTAACGCAGAAGATTGACTATAACGCAAAAGAGAACCTCTACATGGTATCGGCTTCCATTACCTCTACAAACAAGTATACACCGTTTTCTGCAAATGTCATTAAAGAAGGCGATGACGTGACAAAGTATCTTTCAGGCGGAACAATCGGACAGAACGCAACAGTTACGGGTGCTGCCATCGATGAAAAATATGTGGCATTTCGGAACGCTCAGCTGACAGATACAATTATACAGGGCTTTACGGTAACGGATGGACTGATAACGGCAAACGGTAAGGATGCATATTTCCTGGATACTGAGACAAATGAGATTATCAAGATAAAGGATGGGGAAGACCTCACAAGCTATCTCAAGAATATTGAACTTTCGGCGGATGGAACTGCAGTTGAATTTGCAGAGATGGCTGACAGATACAGATTACTTGAGTATGCAGGCGGTGCTGCATCTGATGGTGTAGATGATCCTCTCGGTGGAGCAACTGCTCTTACTAACACAGAATTTCTTGGCAATGAATCCATGCAGAAGCTCTATGATGCAGACGGAAAAGAAGTATCCGGAATGGCACTGAACAAATACTTTGATGACAACGGTATCTACAAGGGCGGGCTTTTCTCAGACGCCCAGGCAACATCCGAGGTTAAGGATAACGGTGCAAAGGATGGGACAAACATCATGAATTACATCACAAGGAACACCGCAGAGGTTACGGCAGATTTAAGTTTCAGCCTTCATGTAGGAGCAGACTCAACAAGAACAAACAAGATTACTACAAACATCATGTCAATGTCTGCAGCTGCCCTTGGCATTAACAAGATCAAGAGCACGGCAGTCGGTGTAGTAGATGAGAGCGGCGACAATGCGACAGACGCGATCGATGTCATCGCAGCAGCACTGCAGAAGGTATCAACACAGAGATCTGCACTCGGATCTATCCAGAACCGTTTGGAGCACACAATTAAGAACTTAGACAACGTTGTAGAGAACACTACAGCAGCAGAGTCCGCAATCCGTGACACAGACATGGCGACAGAGATGGTAAAATACTCGAATGCCAATATTCTCTCACAGGCAGGTCAGTCAATGCTCGCACAGGCGAACCAGTCTAACCAGGGAGTACTGTCACTGTTAGGATAATAACATTCAGGAAAAAATTCAAAAGCCAGATTGTAAGAATGGTAAGAGAAAGAGCCGGAGTAATGTCCGGCTCTTTTGCATTTGTTTTTATCTATAATGCCCAGGAAAATTAAAAATTCTCTATTGTAATTTTAAGGGCAATGGAGTATGATTATGTTGTGCATATTTTATTATGTAAAACGCTAGGGAGATGCATCTTATGTTATATAGCGGTCTAAACAATTGAAATTTGGAGCCGATATATATATCAAGGGGCACTGGCTGTTTCGCCGGAGCGTTCTTAACAATTGAATAAAGATGTTGTATTATGATACGGAATGAAGATGCGGCGGCCGACGATATCGGATATCTGTGTCATGTCCCTTATGGGAAAACCAATGCGGCAAGGATGCCGTATAATAAGTGGAAGCGGGAGTGCCCGCACCATATTTCAAGGAGGAAATAACATGGTAGTACAGCACAATCTAAAAGCTATGAATTCTAACAGAATGTTGGGCGTTACACAGAAGGCAGTAGCCGGCTCAACAGAGAAATTATCTTCTGGTTACAAAATCAATCGTGCAGCAGACAATGCGGCAGGTCTTTCAATTTCCGAGAAAATGAGAAAACAGATACGCGGACTGACACAGGCATCAGCAAACGCTGAGGATGGTATTTCATCCGTGCAGACAGCTGAGGGCGCTTTGCAGGAAGTTACCGATATGTTACAGAGAATGAACGAGCTGGCAGTACAGGCAGCAAACGGCACAAACTCCGTGACAGACCGCCAGTACATCCAGGACGAGGTTGACCAGCTTGTTACGGAAATCGACCGTGTTGCAGAGACAACCAAGTTCAATGAGACATATCTGTTAAAGGGTGACACGACAAAGGACACGAACAAGGTTTATACGATGAACTATTCTGTAACCTATACAAAGAATCTTGGAAGCAACAAGGCTGGTGTGGCAAAGAAGATTGACTACAATAATAATGACAATCTTTATATGGTATCTGCATCAATTGCAACGGCGACATCCACATCACCATTGACAGCGAATGTCATTTCAAAGGGCGATGACGTGACAAAATATCTGAGTGCGGCAACCGAGGGAGACAATGCGACTGTAACAGGCGCTACGGTTGACACGAAGTATATCGCGTTCAAGAATGTTGAGCTGGATTCTGCTACGATGCTTTTTAATGACACGGCAAATAACGTCATTGTGGCTGGTGACGGAACTACGGCTGCTACACAGGATAAGGATACATACATCCTTGATACAGAGACAAATGAAATTACAAGGATTGCAACAGGAAGTGATCTTTCAAAATATCTGAAGAACGTGGAAGTGAACGCAGATGGGAAAAAGGTTGATTTTGCAGAGATGAAAGACCAGTACAGACTGCTTCAGGTAGTGGCAGATGAAACTGGTACTGTAACAGGAAAGGCTTTAAATGATGGCATAGGTGGCGCTGCTGAGTTAGCAGATACAGAATTTAAGGTAAATGAATCCATGCAGAAGCTTTATGACGCGGACGGCAAGGAAGTATCCGGCGTAGCGCTCAACAAGTATTTTGACGAGAAGGGTGACTATAAGGGAGGTCTGTTCTCAGACTCACAGGCTACCAAGGCAGTGCTGGCTGACGGTGATGCAAATGCAACAGCTGACAATAAAATCTCAGGGTTCATTACCAAGAATACAGCCGAAGTGACACAGGATTTAAGCTTCAGCCTCCATGTAGGTGCAGATTCCGCAAGGACAAACAAGATTGCGACCAACATCCAGTCCATGTCATCCGCAGCGCTCGGCATCAACAAATTAAAGAGCACGGCAGTAGGCATGGTTGACGCATCAGGTGACAATGCAACGGATGCAATCGATGTCATTGCAGACGCATTGCAGAAGGTATCGACACAGCGTTCCGCACTCGGTGCTGTGCAGAACCGTCTGGAGCACACAATCAAGAACCTGGATAATGTAGTAGAGAATACGACAAGTGCAGAGTCCGCAATCCGTGATACGGATATGGCAACAGAGATGGTGAAATACTCAAATGCCAATATTCTTTCACAGGCAGGTCAGTCCATGCTTGCACAGGCGAACCAGTCCAACCAGGGCGTACTCAGCTTATTAGGCTAATTTCTATAAAGCAGTGAAAGGCGGGGGCGGTTCTTTACAGGACGACTCCTGTCTTTAACCGATAGGATAGGATGTGTATTTTGCTATAGGGCTATACAACAGCCGGGGCGCCAGGCTCATGGCTGGGATATAGTAAATATAGACCAAATTGCGGCAGGGAAGCCGTGAACAATCATTTCAAGGAGGAAAATTATATGGTAGTACAGCACAATCTTAAGGCAATGAATTCCAACAGAATGTTGGGCGTAACACAGAAAACCGTAGCAGGTTCGACAGAGAAGCTGTCTTCAGGCTACAAGATTAACCGTGCGGCAGACAATGCGGCAGGTCTCTCAATTTCCGAGAAGATGAGAAAGCAGATCCGCGGACTGACACAGGCATCCGCAAATGCTGAGGATGGTATTTCATCTGTACAGACAGCAGAGGGCGCTTTGCAGGAAGTTACTGACATGCTTCAGAGAATGAACGAGCTGGCAGTACAGGCAGCAAACGGCACAAACTCCGTGACAGACCGCCAGTACATCCAGGACGAGGTTGACCAGCTTGTTACGGAAATTGACCGTGTAGCGGAGACAACCAAGTTCAATGAGACATATCTGCTGAAGGGTGACACGACGAAAGACACCACGAAGGTATATACGACAAACTACTCTGTAACCTATACAAAGAACCTTGGCAGCAACAGCGCTGACGTGGCAAAGAAGATTGACTATAATGACAATGACAACCTTTACATTGTATCGGCATCAATAGGCACTGCTACACTGACATCCCCGCTGACAGCAAACGTGATTGCAAAGGGCGATGATGTCACAAAGTATCTGGGCAAGGCAGAGGAAGATGCGAATGCAACTGTAAAGGCTGGCATGGAGTTTTCAGAGGATTATGTTGCATTTAAAAATGCCGCACTGGACACGGCAACAATCGGAAAACTGAAAAATGACAGCACAAATAACGTTATAACATCAGACACGAACGGCGATACGTATATCCTTGACACAGAGACAAATGAAATTACAAAGATTGCTCAGGGCAGCGACCTTTCTAAGTACCTGAAGAACGTAGAGATTAATGCAGACGGAACAACTGTTGATTTCGCGGAGATGAAAGACCAGTACAGGCTTCTCACTGTAGCTGCTGACCAGGGAGGCGCGACTGGTACGTCAAAACTGGCGGGAGACGATCTTATTGACCAGACCAGCTTCAAGGTAAATGAGTCGATGCAGAAGCTTTATGATGCGGATGGCAAGGAAGTATCTGGTGTGGCACTCAATAAGTACTTTGACGAGAAGGGTGATTATAAGGGAGGTCTGTTCTCTGATTCACAGGCTACAAAGGCGGTTACAGCGGATAACAGCGGTGCCGGCGGAAACATCAAGGATTACATCACCAAGAATACAGCCGAAGTGACACAGGACTTAAGCTTCAGCCTCCATGTAGGTGCAGATTCCGCAAGGACAAACAAGATTGCGACCAACATCCAGTCCATGTCATCCGCAGCGCTCGGCATCAACAAATTAAAGAGCACGGCAGTAGGCATGGTAGACACATCAGGCGACAATGCAACAGATGCAATTGACGTGATTGCAAACGCATTGCAGAAGGTATCGACACAGCGTTCCGCACTCGGTGCAGTTCAGAACCGCTTGGAGCACACAATCAAGAACCTGGATAACGTTGTGGAGAATACAACAAGTGCAGAGTCTGCAATCCGTGATACAGATATGGCGACAGAGATGGTAAAATACTCGAACGCCAACATCCTCTCACAGGCAGGACAGTCCATGCTCGCACAGGCAAACCAGTCGAACCAGGGTGTACTTTCACTTCTGGGATAAGATTATCTTAGGACATTTATAATGAAATAGGGTACTGCAGGACTATGTGAAACAGGGATTGCATATTGCGATCCCTGTTTTATGCACAGTCCCATACAGGGGAAATATACCGCTAAGGCGGCGCATGGGTGCGCGGCATTAGGAAAGATAAATGCGAAAAAGAAATATGCGCCTGGCGATGAAGCAGGATAAGGGTACATATGACTTTACGTCTGTAACTGGTTTTGCAGACACGACTATGCAGCAAGGAAGCCGCATCGATGCATTCAAGGAGGAATGAATATGGTAGTACAGCACAATTTGAAGGCAATGAATTCAAACAGGATGTTGGGTGTCACACAGAAGACAGTGGCAGGCTCAACAGAAAAGTTATCGTCCGGTTATAAAATCAACCGTGCAGCAGATAATGCGGCAGGTCTTTCTATTTCCGAGAAGATGAGGAAACAGATACGCGGGCTGACACAGGCGTCAGCAAACGCGGAAGACGGCATATCATCCGTGCAGACAGCTGAGGGCGCCCTGCAGGAAGTTACGGACATGCTCCAAAGAATGAATGAGCTGGCAGTACAGGCTGCAAATGGAACGAATTCTGTTACAGACCGGCAGTATATTCAGGACGAAGTCGACCAGCTGATAACAGAGATTGACCGTGTGGCGGAAACCACGAAGTTCAATGAAACGTACCTTTTGAAGGGGGATTCTGCAAAGGAATCAACAAAGAGCTATACAATCAACTATGCAGTTACCTACACATCCAACCTGGGCACAAATAAGGCGACAGTAAATTACAAGGTAAATTATACAGGAAACCCGAACCTGTATATCGTGAATTCGGCATCTGTGAGCAAGAGCAATCCAAATACGCCGATTAGTGCGGATGTTATCCATACAGGTGAGGATGTCACAAAGTATTTGGATAAGGCAGAGAAGGAGAAAAACGGCAAGATTACGGCAGCCACCTTTAATGGTGCTACGTATGCTGTGTTCAAGCATGCAAATGTAGAACGTCTCAAAGTGAATACGGATCCGGCATTTACGCCGGCACAGGAGACCTTGAAATATGCAGACGGCCTGCTTACCGCTGAGAATGATGCGTACATTTTTGATACTGAGACTGACAGCATCATTAAGGTGCGCGCAGGTGAGAACCTGGCGGATTATATGGATGTCTCGGACGATGGGAAAAAAGTAACGGTGAAAGAACAGTACAGGCTGCTGGATGAAGTTGTCATGAACCAGACGACAACGCCATCTGCGGGCGGGACACCGGCAATCGGGGCAACTTTGGGAAGCCAGCTTCCGGCAGAGGATACTGTCATGAGCCAGGAGTTCCTGATCGACGAATCGGCAAAGAAGCTATATGATGCGGATGGCAAGGAAGTATCTGGTGTGGCGCTCAACAGGTATTTTGACGAGAAGGGCGACTATAAGGGAGGTCTGTTTTCTGATTCACAGGCAACCAATGCGGTCGTAAATGACGCAGACGCAGGCGGTGTTGAGGAAAAGAAAATCAGCACGTATATCGTGAAAAGCCATGCGGAGGTAGCGGCGGACTTAAGCTTCAGCCTCCATGTCGGCGCAGACTCGGCAAGAACCAACAAGATTGCCACGAACATCCAGTCCATGTCGGCGGCAGCGCTCGGCATCAACAAGTTAAAGAGCACGGCAGTAGGCATGGTAGACACATCAGGCGACAATGCAACAGATGCGATTGATGTTATTGCAAACGCATTGCAGAAGGTATCGACGCAGCGTTCCGCACTCGGTGCAGTTCAGAACCGTCTGGAGCACACAATCAAGAACCTGGATAACGTTGTAGAGAATACGACAAGTGCAGAGTCTGCAATCCGTGATACCGATATGGCGACAGAGATGGTAAAATACTCGAACGCAAATATCCTCTCACAGGCAGGCCAGTCCATGCTCGCACAGGCAAACCAGTCGAACCAGGGCGTACTTTCACTCTTAGGATAATAAAAAATAGAATGCACTTACTACAAAGTGATAAATCAAGAGCCGGTCAGATGACCGGCTCTGTTTGCATTTATATAGCATCAGCCTGATTCATGCTGCCAGTGTTTACAAAGCGTGTGAGTTTGGCAGCTTTTTCGGCAACGGCAGACCATTGCGAAGTTTCTACTCCTCGCTGTAAATCGCGCAGCTCAAGTAACATCCCATGTATCTGTTCCGCATCATGGTCATATCCGATATCGGTAGAGCGGGAAATATCAAAACCGGCAGTGTCCGTGTTTGATATTGATGAGAGGCTGTGATAAGTGGAAAAGACATCCTGTCCAGATGGCGAGCCGGGCAGGGGCAGACTGCCCAGAAAATCAGCCAGACTAGTTACTTGTTCTCTTGCAGTATTGGATTCGCAGGCTAGTACGACTTGCAGCATATTCGTTGTGGCGTTAGCTACAGTTTTAGGAGGGAATCCGTTGTCTTTGCTTGTGTCTTTTCTTGCACGGGAATCACCAACAATATAACTTAATATGTCACTATTTTGAGTGATGTTAAGGTTTTTTATGAGTGTCTGTTCTATGGGTGTCAGTGTTGCGAAGATATCATATAATGAGGTGCGCGGCATTATGGGAATGGCAGATTTCGCATTGACAGGATACTCAATTTTTTTCCAATATAAATAATAGTTTCGTGCCATTATGGATAACATGGTTAAAAGTCCGTGTGCTTTAGGAGAGAGGGAGGTCATGCCTTGCAGGGACTCCTGGTTTATGGAAATGGCACGCAGCTCACTGTGCTGTTTTTCTGCAATTCTTTTTTTGGTTCCGCCGTGTGCCAGTATAAATTTACGACGAGGGGCAGTCAGGCGGTCTGTGCTGTCTTTTACATATTCTTTGACGAAGGTGGTCAGCTTGTCAAGACGAATTCCCACGGTTGCCTGAGGGTGTGCTGTTTTTTTCCTTGATTGCCTAACCCAGTAATGCGTTGCGCTGTCTTCGGGAGTATACTGCCAATAGTCATTGTGATATATGGTTGGTTTGTCTGGATTTAATTTTTGAGTGATATTGCGATGCGAACGACCAGAATTATCGCAGTACCTTTTTAAGTTGTCAATCTCGGAATCAAGACGTTCATCTACTGGCTTTGTGACATATTCATAATTGCCCATATCTGCGGTAATATTGAATCCGTCACATTTTTTTAGCAGTATTCCGTGCTCACTGGACTCTCGGTTGGAATCTAGCACATCTGTGGAACCCATTACCTGGAATTCCATACCGATTTTTCGCTGTAAAGGCGTTCCTGTATTTTCTGACTGCGCTGGTAAAGTACGGGCTGTGTAATTGGATTCCAATCCTAAAAAGACAGAATTTTTCTGTGGCAGGGAACTTTGCCTGGGGCAAGTTTTGGTTTTGGTGCGAACAGTTGCTGCGCTTGTATTTTTTCTATATGCATACATATGACGGCCTCCTTTCATAAATGGGTTTCTATAAAAATATTAGCATAGTTTCAGGAAAAATATCAAGTATATAAATCAGGGATTTTTCAAACATGCTCTAGGGCTCCATCCAGTTAGAAATTGGAGTATGGTGCGAAACAGGCAGTCACATACTTCAATTTCTAGCCGGATGGAGTCCTAGGACTTGAAGGGAATATTAGGCAATCCTTGCCAGGGATATGTGCTATCAAAGACGCGAGAAATTTCGTTTGTATGGCTAATATATTGCCAAAATGCTGGAAATGTCACACATTATATCAAAAATTTCGTATTGTCAGAAAATTAGAAAAATTTTAAAAAGGGGCTAAAGTAATATTTTTTTGCACCGATATATATAACAGAAGGTGAGATTAAAACCACTTCAAAAAACTAAATAATGATGTTCTATATGATACATGGTAAACGAGAAGGCTGCAGACTATCCGGGAATCAGTATCATG
>ERZ778517.611-NODE-611-length-36133-cov-11.277066_pt1 | contig 36133 bp, 43 predicted proteins | sample MGYA00510341_ERZ778517 | MGnify/ENA primary metagenome ERZ778517 (study PRJEB29527, sample SAMN07138964) | mouse gut metagenome | material: feces | host: mouse | place: China:Nanjing | collected 2016-01-25 ...
GAGAGGTCGGAAAACGAAAGTAGGAAGAAAACTTTCGTTTTCCTCCTACTCGATTTTTTCAAAAGACGCGTTACAGGTGGCTGTGGTGCGTTTTTTATTTTTTTGTGTTACACGAAAATACAAGTTTTTCCAATTATTTTTACTATTATTGCAATCAATAATACAAACGCATAGATGCAGGATTTCTGCAAATTTAAGGGCAGAATAGTTCCGTTTAGGGGAATGAATGACGATGGGATGATTACATTGTATATCAGATATTCGCATTATGGGACATCCAGCCGCAAGTCGACCAACATCAGAGTCCGTCCGGAAGATTGGAATGGGGCGTCGATATCCGGGGCAGTCCCCGAATCCAGATGCTACAATCTCAGGCTGACGGCCATGAAGAGTGCTACTGATGATTTTATCGCCACTCATAAAACCGGTGCTGTTCACGAAGTTATACTCGATGCGTTGTCATCTGTTTTTGTACGAGTAAGGGATAAAGCTAAAGACACTTCCTTGGTTTCATATGCCCGATCCCTTTACCGTTCAAAGCTTTCAAAAGGAGAAATCACTGATTACACTTACAGGATCAGCATGGGAAAAATTGATTCATTTGAACGCTTCCAGAGGACATCGAAAACTGGTATGCCTCATGCCGGATTGTCATTGGAAGATATCAATGCCACCATTGTCAGGAACTTCATTGATTTCAAAATCATGGAAGATTGCATTAGCACAAGCGCATCGCTGCACAAGTCTATCCAACCGATTGTAACTGCAATTCGGGCGGCAAATGCTGAAGGCCTCATTCTCGACAGTACGTTTGCCGCTATAGGGATTGCGCTCAAAGAAGCATTGATAGAACACGACATTAAGCCTCAGGAACATTCCGTTCATGTGCTCAGAGGTGAGGACTTGCGAATCCTCCAATCAGGGCGCTTGTGTATGCGGGATGCTGAGCCTCTGGCTGACGCTGTCGATATATTCATTTTCAGTCTGTGCACCTGCGGCCTTTCATTTTCCGATGTTGCCCGCCTGCAGTGGAATGATATTTCATCGGATTGGACCAGCATGAAGAAGCCGCAGTACAAGACCGCCAGAAATCCAATCGTCGTCCCACTTTCCGTCGAGACCATCGGCATACTGGCCAGATGGGCAGGTCGCCATGCCAAGTTCATATTCGGCATACTGCCGGAAGGAATGAATGTCAATGATTCACGAAATCTCAGAAAAGTAATCGAACCGCAAGAATGCTACTACGACGCTATGCTTGCCCGTGCCGCAAGACTATGCGGTTTGAGAATGTCAATGTCAATGTCGGACGCAAGGCATACTTTTGCGGTCAGTTGCGCTAAGAGAGGAATGAATATCAAGACTTTAAGCCGTTTTCTCGGGATGAGCCTCCAGAAGACGGAAAAAGTTTATGGGACATATTATCCTGAGAATGATGTCGAGTGTCTGGACAAGTGCTTGAAATCCCTTTGGAATGAGTAGTTTTGCGCTTTTAATATCAAAAAGAATGAGAACCGTAAAAAACTGACATCCCACGTGGTGTCTTTGTCTTGAAAAAAGACAGAAAACTGAAAGGCAAGTGCCTTGTCGTGTTTAAATTCAACCTTCTGGCAGGTAACCGCAGCATTGAAGTACCCACTAAACTGTACGTGTCACCGGAAAATTGGGACGGACGGAAACATTGTCCTCGTGCCGGTTGTCCGAGCATCGCTAAACTCAGGCGTCAACTGGCATATTTCAAGGAGAAGATTTATTCCAGACTAGGGGCATGTAATGCGGTTATAACTCCGGAAGTATTGGAACAGATAATCAGCGGCGGGTATCTGAACCCATCAGGTGTCTCGCGTAAGACCCCTCTCATTTCCTATGCCAGACACGTCAATATCTTGCGTTATCAGTTGGGTGCTATAGGTTATTCTGTTTTTAAGAATTCCTGTCTGGCGATAGATGAGTTTGAAAGATTCCAGGGACACCTCCAGCGTACACCTCCCACCCTTGATACTTTGAAACCGGAGTTGTTTGAGTCTTACAGGGAGTATCGCAGAGTGACTCTGAAGAACAAATGCCTGGAAACCATTGACAAAGCTGTACTTCCTTTTCAGATGGCTGTGCGCCACGCGATAGCAAATGGCATTATCCCCAATTCTGAGTTTGATCGGCTTTTCGGAAGCGCATTCATGCGGCAGCGCACGAGAAGATATGCTGCGGCAGAAGAAGCTGTAGTGCGTTACTTGGATGATGTGGATTTCTACACCCTTCACGAGTATTGGTTAAAATTGAAATCGGGACGCCGAAAGGGTGTTCTCGACATGTTTTTCTTTTCATTCTATTGCGATGGACTGCGCTTCTCGGATATCCTTACGTTGGAATGGGACAATATCGATATGGACGCTCAATTATTGAGGAAATGTCAATATAAGACTCGGCAGGAAGTGACTGTGCCGCTTTCTCCTACGGCGATGGATATACTGAGGCGGTGGTCGGGGCGACGGCAACTATTTGTCTTCAGGTTGTTGGACCCGCAGACAGACATGACTGACCAGAAGTCATTGTACGCCCAGCATATGTCCAAGACGCGCTCCCAGAATGGCGTTCTCTGCAGGATAGGAAAAGAACTGAATCTCAATGTCGGTCTGACTACACATGTTGCCAGGCATACCTTCGCCGTCAAGGCCATCAACAGGGGCGTAAGCATTTATATCCTCAGCAATCTCCTTGGTCATTCATCCGTAATCGCCACCGAGAAAACCTATGCCAAACTGTTGCCGAAGACGCTTGACATCGCCCGGTCAGCAATATATGGTGGCAAGTAAGTCAATGTTGAATGTGCCTGAATGAGGGGTGTCTGTCGAAACGTCACGATATCGGGTGAGGTGACGAACATTGTTTATTTGCCCTATATCGTGATATCTTCTTCATGTTAATGTTAAAAGGGCCTGCAACAAGTTAAATCAAGTTACCAGCAAGTTAAATTATGCCCACGTCGGGATGTACTTCATATACCGTGGTGCGGTATCCGGATCAAGAGGTTTGATGAGTCTTTTACTCCGAAACGCTTTCTCAACAATGCATTTGCCAGTCATCCCACTGAATATACATTAGACCGCCACGCAAAACTGGAGAGACAATTAGCGTGAATGACTCTCAGAATTCGTCAACGAATGGATTGACATATTGCTGAACGGGGTGTTTTCTGGAAGAAGGCAGCACAAACAGTCCTTGAAAGGCTAGTCATTGAACATTCTGAGACAGCTGAGTCAATGTAAAAATAAGATATTGTTACAATCTTATTGTGCGAATTTATGTTATATTAAGATTGATTTGTTAACTTTGTTCTGATAATATGCGTGAATATGAGCAAATACGACCAGCAACAGAAAGAACAGATTATAAAAAGACTTGTTTTTGACAATCCATGGTGGGCTACCGGCAAGATTGCTGAAGACTATGATTCAATGCCACGCCGACCTTATATAGACCTCTTCTATCCGATTGTGGCAGATCTTTCGCTGCGTAGGGCTGCTATTTTGATGGGGCCAAGACGCGTCGGAAAGACAGTAATGATATATCACGCCATCAAGCGGCTGATTGATAGTGGCGTTGATTCCAGAAGAATCATATACATGTCAATCGATACCCCGATTTATAGTAATGTTTCCCTAGACGAATTGTTCTTATATGCGAGAACATCTCTCCATACTGAGGATGTGGATGGGTTCTTCGTCTTTTATGATGAAATCCAATACTTGAAAGATTGGGAAGTTCATCTTAAATCAATGGTCGACACATATCGCAAGACCAAATTCGTTGCATCCGGTTCTGCGGCGGCAGCATTAAAGATGAAAAGCAATGAGAGCGGCGCCGGTCGGTTCACTGATTTCATGCTTCCTCCATTGACGTTCTTTGAATTTCTCCAACTCCAAAAAATGGATGGCTGTGTCATGGAAGTTAAGGACCGTTCAATCTGCCCTTATGATACGCTAGATATTGATGAATTGAATAGATATTTCTTCGAATATATAAACTATGGAGGGTATCCAGAGGTCGTTTTTTCGGAGAAAATCAGAGAGAATCCGAGTCAATACATCAAGAACGATATTGTTGAGAAAGTCTTGCTTCGAGACCTTCCGAGTCTTTATGGAATTTCTGATATTCAGGAACTTAACAAACTCTTTCTCCATATTGCTTTCCGCAGTGGCAATGAGTTTTCATATGAGACCCTATCAAGCGAGGCAGGTATTAAAAAAGATACAATCAGGAAATATCTGGAATACCTGGAAGCTGCATTCCTTATAAAAGTTGTGAATCGTATTGATCAGAATGCCAAGAAAATGCAGCGTGTCACATCGATGAAAATATACCTCACCAATCCTACACTGCGTTGCGCCCTATATACGCCAATCAGTGAAAACGACGATGCGTGCGGAGAAATGGTGGAAACGGCTATCTATGATCAGTGGATACTTGGAGAGAAGACTAGCTTCTATTATGCCAATTGGAACAAGGGTAGAGATAAAGGAGAGGTTGATATCGTTTGGGTTGACGCTGCTACTCAGAAGGCATTCTCTCTTGCCGAAATCAAATGGACAGACAAGTTCTTCGAGGACCCTAGTCAACTCAAATCGCTGAGGAAGTTCTTGGCCGCAAATGATGGAATACGTAAAATAATTGTAACCACAAAATCAAAGCGCGGTAAAGCAATTGTTGATGACAACACGTTTCTCTTTATTCCATCCGCTTTGTATGCTTATTGGGTGTCTCGATATCTTTTCGAGGAGAAAGCAAACCAAATTCTTCTTCCGGAGCGAGATGCATAATAAGCGTAAAAAAATCTCTTATTTTAACATTTGCTTGTAAATTATTAAATATCAGCAAGATGAAAGTGTAAAATAAGGGGGTAAAAAGAAATAGGATTCGACAAGTTGAGTCTTAAAGTGCCTTATGTGGAATGAAGAATCCATCATCATTCGACATTGGAACTCGAAGGATGTGACTTTGCCTCCACAAGTCGAAAATCTGTTTCCCAAAGTATGGCGGTCCCTGTCCGCAATGGCTGGCTTCGCCTGTTATCCGCGTATCGTCTAATTCAATGCAACCTGATGCAAAAGTAGAGAAAAAATGTGCGACAAGTTACCTAATGGAAGATATGATATTAAAGAGTATTTTGCCGTTTTTGCCGATTATTTCAGACCGTGACGAAGTAAAGGGACATGTTTTTAGCGAAAATTTGCTATTTTTGAATGATTCTAAAAATCTGTTCCATATATAATCAGCAAAACGAAATGCGTTGGACTACAAAACGAAATGTGACAAAATAAGTTCAAAACGAAATGCGACAATTATTGGACACAGACAATTATAATATGTCCATCAAAACACTGTTTAATCAGTATTTGAGAGGCATTTAACATTATTATAAACATCACATCTTCATTCTTCAAATAGGGCTTGTTGGTGTTTTTCTTCATAATTGCATAATCATTAGAAGATGCGACACAACGAAGTCAAGGGCATACGCCCCCGGCTATGCGTTGTGTCGCATCTTTGTGTAAGTATGTGGGTGAGATCTCTATTTACAAGTCGGGGGCTTTTTCTTTTTAAGCCCTTTTACGATAAACAATATCTCATCTTATGAACTGAATGTTATAAGTGCCATTACTGTTTGCCACTATAGAGTACCCTTCGCCTGATTGCATCTTCTCAAGAAATATCTTTTTCTGTCCGCCTTGAAGCATTGCAGAATAGTTATACATCACCCTATTCTGAGAGTCAACACGCATCTCGATCTTATAATAATTGCCGTCCATGATGTTGCTAATCACTTGCGATCTAAGCCCCAGGGCGTCAAGCGCACTCTGCGTTATAGCCGTTCCGGTTGGGATGAGACCGTTGACAACGAGCACAAGGTTACGAAAGGCATCCGTTACAGCTTTCTGCGACATAACAGCTCCTGCTGCAAAACCTGTTGTTTGTAGAATGCTACTTTGTGTCAATACATCTTCTGATTCTTGCTTCAGATAAGAATACTCACTCCCCAATTGAGCTAAAAACATCATTATAAGGCAACCGTTTACCCATCCAGACATATAGCAAGCTACATATTCATCCGTTGCATCCCACATGAAATTTACTGGAAATAGAACCTGCGCAGAACTTCCTGTTATTGTCACATAGCATCTTACGAGAACAGAAGATCCAGCATTGGTCTTGTCATACAATTCCCGTAGTGTCATCCCAAATGAATTGACAAATTGTTCAGGTGTCGGAGAGTCCGGGAAATCTTCAGGAATATCTATAAAAATGATATCCATTTTATCAAGCTTTGCCTTGTCGGCATCAGTGAAGTCATTTGAACTCAATCCTTTCCCGGCCTCCCGTGGCTGAAAAAGTAACCTTGAGGCATTTAAGGTGGTTTGTGCCTGGCTTTTGATGAGAGCTTTCATCTTGCCTACTGTAGCTGCCATATTATCTTTGAACACTATTTTCATACGCAAATAGTTAAAGGGACAGTATGATGGTTGTCCTCTGGTGGTACTTCTATTTCATTTTATGCGAACATGGCATCAATCTCCTCATCTGTGAGGGGCTGGAGATCTGCAGCTTCGACATATCCGCTAAGATCTATTGTTCCTCCAAGAGGGTCCCAATCTGTACCGCTCCAAGTATAGTTGGTCCCTGCAGGTGTATTGCCGTGTTCAGCTGTCACATTCCAGGTGTCTCCTGCCTTATTGCCTGTCGTTGGCAGGTCTGCGAACGTTGCTTTGGTGCCTTTCCAGTTCAAAACCTTTCCAAGTCCGGCAATAGCCGCATCCATCTGTGCCTTTGTCTGATATCCGCTGTCGTTGTTCAACTGGCTCACTTTTGACGGATAGGCAGGGAGTTTTACAGTCTTTCCTTCTATGGTAGCTGCTGTATCACCGACAGATACACCCTCTATGACATTGACCTGTGCACCGGCAGCTACACCGTTGAGTTTGCTTTTATCTCCTGCTGTCATCAGGCCATTATCTTTTGTGGTTGCATTAGGAATAGTTTTGGAAACAGGATTTCCATTCTTGGTTACCGTAATTGTCGTTCCTGAAACAGTCACGTCTGATACGAAAAAAGCCTTGAGCTTTACAATCAATCTGGAGAGATTCTCCTTGCTTACAAATTTGGGAATAGTCATAACAATTAATTATTTAGTTGATAAAATTCTGTCAATAAGTTCATCAAGTTCGCTTTCTGAGATCTCATCAATGCCTCCAGCTATCGCTGTAAGGATTGATTGTATGGAAGCAATCTTATCTTTATTGCTATCAAAATCGGCATATTCCAATTCCGGATCAGCAACTTGTATTAATTTGGCAGCATCTTCGGCAGGCTGTCTTAGCCAGGCGATGAAGTCCTGTTCTGTACCTTGGAAGCCGTAACGAACTGCAACATCATATGCGGAAAGGCCATTTGCCGGCACAGCTATATCACTTGCGAGATGCACTATGTTGCCGTATTCTGGGGATTGACAGGAATGCGACACAAGACAGAATGCCCTGCATACATCAGCAGTGAACATATCTTGCCCACCATCATTTTCCACAAGCAGAAGCCCGTGTTCACCAGTATGTGTCTGTTCCTTGCCCGGATAAATAAACCGTATTGTATTGCCTTCTACCGTATAGTCGGATATAGATATTTTTCTATACCTGTTTATAAGATATAAGGCTATCGACTTTTGAGACAAGTCTTCAGGTGCTCCGCACCTTGACACTTTCCATTCAATCGGCAAATCGTTTCCTATTCTAAAGTTTATCATATGCATAAAAATAAAGGGGACTTTTTATGTCCTGCCAAAGGCAGTTATTATGAGATCTTTCTGAGATTACTTTAATGTCCCCTTTCTGTTTATATTTCATCAATTTGTGGTTACTGTTGTTCCTCTGTCAAGTTTCATAACAAAGCGATAACTTGCATTGTCCCGTAACAAGGCAATCTTGAATGTTTGCATTTCTCCTCCAAACCCGGATTCTGATTTTACAAGTCGGATTCCGAATGTAGCTGTAAACAATGGACCGTTTCCCCGTGGAATGCCATCACAGCCATTATACTTGTTAGCAGTACCATCAGCTTTATCTTTGCAGATGTCAATCCAGTTATTAGCGACAACCTTTGACTCATATGGTTTCGTATGAAAGGCCAACTTTGGCTCCCATATTTCCCAAAAGATTCTCTGTAGAGACCAAGGCAGCACTAATGAACGGTAACCTCCACCGACCCATTTCTCCGGTATCTCACAGTCTTGCAAGGGTGCAGACAATACTTTTTTATATTTTTTGTTTCCCCTGTTCTGGTATCGGTATACATCAATTGTGCATCCTGCCGGTATTGTTTCACCTTTCAGGCGAACTATCGGGAAGTAGTCACTAAGTCTGCCATTGGCATTCTCAACGATGGACCTGCGTGTACGTGACGTCAGTAAATCAAATGTCGGAATTTTTTCCCCGTTCACATCTTTGAGACATTCCAGCATATCACAAAGAATCTCCCCGAGACGTTCCGGAGTTATTGAACCTGTCAGTGTTTCGGATTTGAGCTTCTCTGCTTTTATTATTATATCATCAATCCGTATCATATCAATTGTCCATTAGTCTACAATACAATTGCGCCTGTCCTACTGGAAAACTCTGAGTGTCCGAATAGAATGCCTTAAGGTATGCACGATTGTCCTCTTTATAGTTGACGGATATTGTGATTGGCCGCATTTCCATTACACCACCTCCTTTCATATAATACTGAATGGCATATGTAACTCCAGTATTAAGTCCTCTTTCTACAAGCTTTGTCACATCCGTATCAGGTATGAGATCGTCAATATTTGCCGAAGGTGATACCTTTTGATTAAGAGTTATGCACAGATGCCATCCTTCTCCGAATTTATGAAGCAAATGTGCCTCAATTTTCGTATTTGATTCCCATTTGCTGTATATCAGATGTTTTTCTTCTCTGACATAGTCTTCAAGTCGTGGTATTTCAAAAATGTAGTAACCACCATTGCTATCTCCACTGATTGTTGCAGTTCTCAGTTGATAGCAATTGTGCCTGGTTCCATTCTTAAAAGTCCTCTCGCCATTTGGGGCATACGATTCAATGATGTTGAAATACAAAGGCTCATCATTATTGGCATTAACGTTCACAGTTCCTGCCTTAATTGGAAGAATTTCACCCTCCAGCATAACAATACCATCTGTCCATGACGTTGTACCGTTATCGTTGTATGCGAGTTCGCAACCAGATAAAATACAAGTCGCCTCATTGCTATGCATCATCGTTTGCACGACATTGCGGATTGTATCCTTGACAGCGTCCTGCATAAAATTGAAGTCGTCGAGGAAAATGGGCTGTTCGCCCTCGAATGTAAGGAATCTGTCCATATCAATATATCTTTATTGTGTATTGTACACCTGCATATTTATAGTAGTTCACCCACCTGCGGATGGATTCAAGATTATCAGTCGTTGCAACATGTAAAGGGACCATTATGAGGAAGCCGCCGACTAACCTGTCCGAATTTGACAGATATACTGAATTGTTTCTCTCAGATTTCATTGTCATATAATCTTCCACATCTTTTTCTGAAATATACGACAGGTGTAATGTCTGCTCTATGATTCTGTCCACGATGTATATTCCATCTGTACGCAGAAGATCATTCAGAAACTTCTCAAGGTATATCGTAATCGCATTGTATGACAGTCTTTCCTCTATCCCTTTCCTATACGTATCAAATGCACGATATATCAGTGCCACGGGATACAGCATAGCCTTAATGATGGAGTATAGGAACTTTTTCCGCATTATTCCAGGGATAAGAATAGCTATCCATCTGTTTATATCAAAGTTGTAGAACATACTTTACTGTCATTTTAAGATTTACTGGCTTCAATGCTCCTCCGGCTGCTGTGTAATTATTGCCTGTCACTGTGGAGAATCCGGAGTCTTTGTCTGCCTTCACTTTCACAGTTCCAAGAAGAAGATCTGCAACACCAGATGCTGCTTGAACGGCATCCACAAGACGTGTCTTATTGAACATCCCGCCATATACAATGCCGCTTAGATAACCTGATATCGCGTCCTCCACAGGAAAGACCGTCCTGTCCGCTATAAGCGACCCGTCTGAATTCAAAAGCATGGGGTCATACTGAACCTGTAGCGATATACTTATCTCATCCGGGTCGTATGAATAGACCTCCACAATCACTCCAGCTGGCTTTCTTTTATTCAAATAGCTTTTGAAAGGCACTAAAACATCATTTGAAAGGGCTATGGGAGTTCCTTTTTCATCTTCGCCAGAAACAAGCACAAGCACACCTCCGCCTTTGTCCCTGCAAGCTGCGTATTTGACGAGCTGTTTGGCCTGATTGACCTCTGCATACAGGAATTGTCCATTAGCATCATTATAGACGAGTTCATCTCCATGTTGATATTCCAAGCAAATCTTATGATACCATGGTATGGAGGCCAGAACCGCAGTTGAAATCTTGTTGTCCACATCAAACCGGAAATGATCAAAGAACACTTCCAGCACAAACACGGCTGATGCCACAATAAAGAAGACTATACTCTCCACCGAGACTGTGCTGAACTCATCTTCGAAGCTGCTGCCTTTCAGCCCATACCTCTGTCTGATTACGGAATCAGCCATAAATGCGTCCGTCATTTCTTTTTTTATTTCCTTGATAGTTCGTGCCATCTTATCTGAATTCGTCTGTGAATTGTTCTGTAAATAGCGAAAGACTTATATCACCGTTCGCAGGTTCTGTTGCAGGGGATAATCCATTTTCGCGGACATAGTCCTGCATATACCTGTCATACATCACTTCCGGACAACGCAGTACTTTCCCGGCCTGGATTGCCTCGGTTATCGACAATCCGTTTTCTGCTGCAAGATCTATTACTGCTCTCAAGTCTCCATAAACCTGTATGGCGATGTCCGGCAATGTCTGTCCTGGTCTTACGGTCACTTCCATCGCAACAACAATTTCAATATTATAAATCCGGCAAATACCGCTACGGCCAAAATCAGAACTGGCCACCACGGAGGTTTTCGTTTTTCTTTTTTGGCAACAAACTCTGCAGTATCCGACTCCATCTCCTTCTTGACAATTTTCCCGATGTCCATAGCCATGGAATCTGACTGTTCTGTCACCCTCTGTCCTGTTTGCTTTTCTGAAATGCTTGTATTTATGACGGTTCTTGTCCTTTCAACAACATACTGCCTGCCGGATGAATCCGGTTCAGAATAGATCTCTTTGATCGTGGTCAGATCCTGCAGGGTAAGGCTTTCAATTTTTTCAGACAGCATCTCACGGGCCATGGACTCAACCTTCTGGTCCAGGACCGAATACTCTGATGATGTTTCTGACGAATGGGCGGAGGTTTCCCTTGATTCCTGCATTTTTTTCTGCATTCCGCAGGAGCCGATACCAAAACAAATAATAACGATTATGAAAAGTACAAAACGGTTCATAGTTTGAATTTTTTAAGCCTGTTCATCCATCCATTGAGAAATTTCTTCTGAGATGGCTTCTGTATAACCAGGTCATTATAATATCGTTTCCTTGCATTCAGTATTTCTGAAAACAATTTTTGGGGGTCTGTATCATTAACAGCCCTTATGGTGACCGGTCCGACGATTCCATCATCTTTGACACCAAGAATGCGCTGCGGTATTTTAATGCCTGGTTCTCCGGAATTATAGACCCAGTCGACAAGCAGATTAGCGATTGCTTGAGTCCGAATCTCATCAGCTTTCCATCTGTCCCAATAGTACGGCTTTAAGACATTCCATATGACATCTGCTTTGGAAAGAGATTTCAGATCATCTTTATCTATGTCACCGTCTCCATCAATGTCATATCCTACCTTTCTCCAGGTTCTGAGAGTAACGCCCATATTTGTTGCTCCTCCAGCATCATCCGGATCATTGACGAATCCTCCTTCCGAATCAAACAGCATCGGTGCGTACAGCCTTATATCAGCCATTGTCAGAATCCTCTTGCAACTGCTTCTCCACTTCTTTTTCGTTCTCTTCGAACTTTTTCAGGAAAGGCAGCTTTTTCAATATCTCAAAGCTCAATACATAATAAAGGAATTTAAGTGTCCTGGAGTCCGGAATGAGTTTCGCTAAATTTCTGAATATATTTACGGAATAAAAGTATAAAACAGAATAAACTATCCCGGTAATGCATTGTATAGCTGCAACTGGTTTCTCCATAAGATCACCAAGGACATATACGAGTATCACCAAAATAAAGAATACTGTCGTCTCCAGGAGACAATGAAAAAACTTTTTGACATTGAACCGTTCCTTGTCCACTACCATTCCAGATACTATTCCGGCGACGCAGTTCGCAAGGAATAGAAGAAAAATGACATACACCATAGACGATACCGGTGCCAGATAAGCCATAATGACGCTCATAATCGTCACTAAAAGAGGTTTGAATGTTGTAAAAATGTTGTCCATATCTTAATATTTTGAATCAATTAATATTTCTGAGGCAATTTTGACAGAACTGACTTTTTGGCCGTCCAGTTCCATCTGTTCCCGGATCTCACGTTTCCACATCTGAATGTCGTCGTCAAGCAGCATGTCGGATATGCCTACGCCGACTGAGGGATCTTCGTGAAGTTCACCTTTGTGAAGTTGGAGTATCAGTGCCTGGTTCTGGCAGAGAATGTCCCCAAGAACAAGCCCGGATATAATCTTTCCGGAAGAGTCCCTTTCCACCTTTATTTCAAGGTCACCGTCTTTAAGTTGTATCCCTATCATATCTCAATGCTTTATCGTATTATCCTCATAGTCTTCCTTGTTGAATTTTTCCGCTTTTCTTCGGACTTCTGGAACAAGAACTTCAGACGGGTTGCTCATTGTTCCAGCATTTCCCGCCACTGCCACAGTACCTGTTGGAAGCGAATGAGTATGTGAGTTGAACATATCAATCAGCGCATTTATTTTGTCTGTCAGTTCTGATATGTTTATCAAGCCACCAAGCTGGCCTCCATTGATCTCTATCCGTTCTATTTCATCGACTTGAAGTACTGCAAGGTCTGCCAAGTCTCCGGAAAGACTTCCAAGTATGACAGCGCTTCCGATCTTGGGAACCACCAGCATCTGCCTCTCCCTTTCAGTCAAGGAGGCCCGAAGTCGGATATCCCTCACTTCCATATTGCCGAATATGCAGCTGCATAGTATTCCATCAGTATCAGTAACGATACCCTGATATATTGTCAATGATGCAGGACCTGCCGCCTTTCGTATGTTTTCTTTCAGCCTTCTGTAGTTGTCCATATCAGTTCAGTCTAAATCCGAGTTCTATTTTCCTTTTTCCTCCGCCGCTGTTGAATATCGTTGTTACAGCTTGGACATAATACCTTCCATCCTTGTATTCATATTCCCTGTCACGAAGCTCAGCCGAATCTCCAGGTTTAACTTGCGGTACAAGCCAAGTCACTATATGTCCCTCATATCCATCAAAAGAAAGTCTCTTATGTTCACTCTCGCCACGCTGCTTCATAGACACTTCATCAGAAGACGCGCACTTAACCTCGACCTTGTCTCCGCCTGTACTTCCGTATTCACGTTCAATTACACTTCCATCTGGCATCAGAGCCTTTACTACAATGCGTATTTTCCTGTCCTGTGCCTTCATATACTTCAGGTCGCATTCCTGGACATTGCGTGAGAAATCGTATATGGCATCTTTGCCGACTTTTTCTCCCGGAGCATGAATGTGCAGGGTGTTTCCCGAAAGGTATATGTCTGCCCCGCATTCCTCCTGGACTTTCTTAAGGACATCATATCCGGTGGCTGTCCTTATCACAAATTTCTTATATGTCCAGGTATAGGTGCTGTCCAGTTTATAGCCACCTCCGACTTCAGAAATGACATCTTTCAGTAACTGCTCCAAAGTCACAGACTTGTATTGTCTGTCTTTCAGCGGAACCCTGAACTTGAAAAGATCATCCTCGCACTCTATCGTTATTGTTCCGTTATCCGTACCTATCCGCTGCACCCATCCGTCAAACTCACTGACAATGCCTGTCTCCTGATATCCAAGGCTTATGCTTACCCTGTCGCCTCTCTTGAGTTTGCTTTCAACATCAAGTGTCTTGTTGTATTCTGCTCCGGGAAGTACGATGACGGCAGTGTCTGCAAGCAAATCAACTGAACGATGTATCTCCACACTGTCAAGCATTCCGATTTTCCAGTCCCCAACCTGTATGTCATAACCCAACGTGAACATATCATTGCTGTTTTAAATCTTCTTTTTTTAACAATAGTCTATACGTGTCATCACTGACTGCATCAATTGAATATGCCTGGTTCCTGATGCCTGACGTAAACGGAAAGCTGAAATTCTCAACTACAATCTGCGAGATTGAGAATATTTCAAACAGTGGACAGGATACCTGTAGTTTTGCCGCTTCACACAAGGCCCGGAGCTTCCGGACATCTTCTTCTGGATATGAGTCATTCTCAATGCTCATGAGAATGCCAGATATACTGATATCATAATCGTCTTGTGTCCACCTTTCCTTTACCGTTCCACGGACACTGCCTTTGCATATCTGTTTCTTTATAATTGCGTTCTTTCCATTAAGTGTTATCAGTGGCTCAAAAGGCAGTGTCCACCATTCTCCGTCATCAGTCTTGAGTGCCAGAGGTAAATGCATCGGAATGCCAAGCGCATTGTTACGGAGCAGTTCCGCCACCTGTTCTTCAGGCATTTGTTCTATATCGTAACCTGCCACGTCTCCATTATCGGTTCTCCTGCCAGTAAAGGTATCATAGCCTGACGTGTCACCTATTCCAGCGGCTCTGTCTTGGAACGCCCAATATGGCGGAGTCTTTTCCGGGAAAATTCTGGAAGCTATGTTATTCAATATAAATCTGTTTATCATCTTGCTGCGCTTAATGCGATTTCCAATGCCCTGTTGACGGCTTCAAGCATCTTGTCCTGAAGCTCCGCGGAAGACTCATCAGAACTTCCTGCGTTAATCGTTGACCTGCCTATAAGGCTGCCGATTGTCAATGTTATCTGGGTGTTCCGTGTACCGCCAGTCGTTATATCGTTGGCAATCTTTTTGGCGTCTTTACCACCCGTAGATGTCTGCAACAGGCTTGCGGTTCCTGATGCAACTCCCCCTGCTGCCTCCGGTTCCGATATGGCATCTTTTGCCTCCTGTTTCTGTCGCTCCTGCTCCAACCTGGTACCGTAACCAGACCTTATGTTCCCGGTTACAGAGCGCACTCCTTGTATCGCCTGTCTTTTCCCCTCGACATTCAGCATCAATGCGCCGGCTGCTTTGGCAGACTCCCATGCTCCGGAGAAGTCTCCGGAAAACAACTTGGACAGCGCCTCACCGACTTTGCCAACACTCTGTAGGAGGGATGTAATCCTGCTGACAAGAAGATCCTTTATTATTCCGGCAAATCCCTTGACCGTGTCCCACACCGTCAATATAACCGCACGGAAACCTGCAAACTTGTTCCAGCATATTGCAGTTATTGTTATCAGGGCAGCAATCCCCGCTATGACAAGGCCTACAGGATTGGCGCTCATCGCTATATTGAGAAGCCATTGCGCTTTCTCAACCAGCATCAATGCTCCAAAGTGAGCCAGCTCGGCAATTTTCCATCCTTTCAAGACCGTTGTGTTTACAACCATAGCTGCAGTATATGCCCCGATTCCAGCCGCTGCTGCAAGAACAATAGGATTACCTTCCTTGAACATATTGAATATCCAGTGCACAGGTTTTGCAACTGCATTAATTACTGGAATCAAGACATTAAGTAATGACGTGACCGTTTCAAGAGCTGGTATTACAAGCGGTCTTATAAGGTCGTATATCGTAAGCAGGGCTCCTGTTGCGGTATCTTTCATCTCTCCGAACTTGCCTGCCGGAGATTCGGCAAGCTTGTCGATCATTCCATAGAATCGCCCTCCTTCGGATGTTGCTCTTTGGAAAGCGGCACGGACCATATCCATGCTAACGGCTCCCTTGCTCATTTCATCCTTGACTTGCTCCATACTTTTCCCGGTCATCTCCGAGATATCGAGCAGAGGATTATATCCGGCATTGATCAATTGCATTAGGTCTTGACCCTGCAGCTTGCCTGCCGCAGAAATCTGTCCGAACACCAGAGCAAGTTGCTGCAGCCTGTTGTTGTCACCTCCGGCCACATCACCGAGCAGTTTCAAGTCGCTGATGACACTGCCCGATGCGACACCGAATCCAAGCATAGTCTTGACAGCTTCTTGTGCCCCAAGACGGTCGTATGGAGAGAATTTCGCATATCTGTTTACTTGCTCCAGCATCTTCACGGACTTGGTTTGGGATCCGAGCAACACCTCGAATGATGTAGCAGTTGTCTCCGCCTGCATTCCAAGTTTAGAAACCACACCTACACCGGCTGATAGCGCGACAATCGGGTTCGTGAAAAATGATGCACCAGGAAGGGACATTAAAGATGATTTCAGGTTTTTCCCGACAGAAACCGCAAGCCTGTTCGCAGAATAGTCAGCAGCATCAAGACGCCCTTGCAGCTGTGCAGCCTGCCGTACAACCGCATTGCTTCCCCTTGACGAAAAGTCTATTATGAACTGCTGTATATTTGCCATATCACTTGCCTGATTCCCGTTTCCTGATGTCTGCCAACTGTGCGACTGTTACTGCCCACTGATCGTCCGAAAGGCTGTCCGGATTAATGCCGAGGTAATATCTCAGCATCGTGTCAATATAGCCGATGAAATCCGTCTCCGGCCGCCCGTCTGCCTCGTCTAAAGTTTTTTTATCTCTGCCTTTTTCACCTCCGATATGGCCTGGAGCACCGGCACTGCGCCAAGGAAATAGTTGTCGTCTTCCATTATTTCCTGATCACCGTCAATCCAACACTGACGCATGAGGATCTCTGAGAATTTAATGCTGTCCGCACCCTGGCCGGATCCTGCGGCCGCGAAAGACAGGTCCTTACGTGACGGTTTGTGAAGCACTGCTTTCTTGTCTTCGACAACCACCTCGAATATTCCGTCATTTCCGTATTTCTTTTTCCAGCCGGCAAGCTGTTCTTTTGTGTATTTAAACATATCCTTTCTAATTGATTTGTTGAATGCCGTTTGAACAATGCTCAAACGCTGCTATACATAATTTTTCTTGACATCAAGCATGATGATAGGAAGAGCGACTTCCATAAACTTGTCACCCTGCTTGATCCCTTTAGGTACTTCTGTGATTTCAACACCGACAAGTAGATCGGTCTTTATGTTATCCCCATAGGAGGGATTACCGTATGATACGATAATGTTGAATCTCGCGTCAAGAACATCTCCTCCTGCTGCAGCTTCCAAAGCTTCAAGTTCGGACTGCAGAATTGTTATAGTTCCATTGTATGATTTGTTTCCGCGCTGTATGCCGTGTGGCTTGTTTCCTTTGGCATACAACGCCTCCTTTTCCTGGGAGGTTTTATATTCCACTCCGCGAAGGCCAGTTACGGAACGTCCGGCGATTACGGCAGATACGTCTGCCCATTCATATTCTTTTGAATTGAACATAGAATTGTCAGTTTGATGATGTCACTAAAAAGCCAAGTGTCACTTTTATGGCCCGGGCATAGCCGTAAGGACGTATCATGAGAGTAACCAGAATAGTAGAGGTCTGCAGGACGTTCTGTTTTGGATCTATGAAGCATCTGCACCCACTGCCGTCAATAGAGCTGAGTTCCCCTTTGGCAGTCATCTGCGAATTAATCGCATTCTCAACTTCAGCCTGCCAGCTCTTGATCACCGGTTCTTGTATAGTTCCGTCCTCGTTGACCTCTATCTCCGAGAGCATAAAGTCCAGGAGGGTGTCATATGCTATGCGTGCAGCCTTGTCAATTGTCCTCAGTGATGTCAAGTGGGCATAGTCATCTGTAGGATCGCATGCTGTTCTGTCGTCAGTAAAGAAGTAGCCGGTACGGCCCACGTATGCTCTCGGTGTGACATAGCCTTTGTCATATATGGTCACTATGTCATCTCCCGAAGCATCCACAGTCCTGTCTCCGATGTACATCAACACCGGGCTGAGGGTACCGTCTGCAGTACGTCCGATATTCCTGTGCACAGGGATGGAGGCAATCCTTCCGGCAAAGATGCCCATAGCTGCGTTTCCGCTGCCGGGCTTCGTGTCACCAAGTACAATGCAGCACCTGTTGCATGACAGTTCTGAAAGATTTTTCAGTTCTGATGCCTTCCCGGAATAAGACTTGCCTTCAAGGGCGATAAATACCGGTGCGTACATCTGTAGCGCTGCATAATCGGCAAGTTCCTGGGCTTTCGGCAGGGCTGACAACACGTCAGAGTCTATCCCTTCAGTCACCTCAGCATCACTTCCTCCGGATGAGGCCAACACAAGTCCGCGCAGTTCGCCTTTGAGGGACTGCATCAGTCCCTTTAGCTTGCCCGTATCCTTTGAGCATAGTGCAGTCATTGTCTCATCTGATCCATAACCGACCACATACACTGGAGTTCCCTCCTGCGCTTCGGTGTAGAACTGCGACACAAGCTCCACGAGCCTGCCGTTGTTTTCCTCTGTCACTCCGAGCTCCTCCAGGCCGGCGGGCCTGTAGATCCTGTATGGCTCTCCCAGGGCAAACGTAGAAGATACGGCTGTCGCACCGATGACTATGAGCGCCAGCAGGCCGTCCTTGGACTCAGGGACGGTGCCGAGCTGGCCGTTCATATATCTAATTGAAATTTTTGGTAATCCCATAATCTTGTAATGTTAAAGGTATGTCCCGCTAAGGCGGGACTACCCGTTTGGACCTTAAGCGACAGCAGACTGTACGAGAAGATATACACCCTTCTTGTCGCTTCTTCTCTTGGCTCCGCCACAGCGGACGAGGAAGGAGTAGAGGTCTCCGTAATAGAGAGGGTCTCGCGTCTTATCGAATACCTCGACCTCACCCAGGGCTCTTGATACTGAATCTTCATGCCATGCAAGTGCAGCTGCATTGTCAGTTGCAGTACCTTCCTTATCAAACTCGGAGAGAGTACCGTCAGACTTGTATCTGAGTACCTGGGATCTTTTCATAACTTTGAAACCGTACAGTTCCCCGATGACTCCTTTCTTTACATCTGCGGCATTGAAGAAACCGATACTTTCAGTTTCGGTCATGCTGTCAAGAAGCTGGGCATACATTGTGGCGTCAAGAAGCAGGTACCTGCCTGCCTCAGGAACATTGTCCCTATCGAATTTCGTCATCAGTTTGCGGATATCCTTCTTCGTCACAGCCTTGCGGTTGCCTGTGGCCTTGTCTGTATATGCAGGTTCAGCGGCACCTGAGGTGGAAATGCACTGTTCCATCCCTGGTTCCCATGAATAGAGCAGGGACTGTGCGGCGTCATCGATGAGTTTATTCTTGCTCTGCTTGACGACACTATTGCGTTTGTTGTATGACAGCTCGACGGTTTCCGCATGAGGGATGACTATCGGATCGGTAGTAAACTCATCAAGTTCGTAATCTACATCGACATCTGTACGCTTCGAGGCTGACGCGGGTACGGTCGAGCGGTTTTTCTTAACGTCGGGCGGGGCGCCAGCGTTAGGAATATGCACCCTTTTGCCTTCATTGACGTGCTCGCTGTCATCCACAGACTTGCTCGCGAATGAGTTATCGGCAAACAGACCCTCAACGATGGTCCTTGCCCAAATTTCTCTCTGTATTGCCATGTTTTTCTATTTTTTGAATGTCTCGTCAAATTTCTTTCTGTAGAGTTCCGGATAGCTGTTCTTGAGCTCCGCCAGCCTGCCTGAACGGTCAATCTCGTCCCAACTCATAGAAGCGAGATCATTTCCGTTTCCTGGTGCTCCGCCCCCTATGAAGTCCACGATCTTCGCCTGTCTCTTAGGAAGCGACTCCAGCAGAGTCTTCGTGTTTGCCTCATCTGAAGAAAGCAGGTTCATGAATGTCTCCTTCTGTTCAGCCTTTATGCGTCCCTCGGATACTGCCTGATTCAGCAGGGCCTCATGAGCAGTCCTTCGGTTTTCTTTCTGCTCGTTCTCAAGTTCTGAGATACGCTGCTGAAGCGCTGGGACTTTCGCTGCATCGTTCTCCAGCCGTGCTATTCTGCCCAGCACATCCGCCTCGGAAGAGGCGTTGGTGAATGAGGGATTCTTCCTCACTTCATCTAAAAATGCCATTTCGTTCTGTTTATTTGGCTGTGAAGTCAGCCGGTTAGTAAATTTGTAGATATCGTCAGGGGTTGCTGACACCTCCGGTGCTTCCCCCTCCATGTCGTATATTGAATCTATCAGACCCATCTCCAGCGCGTCATTTGAGCTGATCCAGTGCTCTCCGCCTGAGAAATATTTCTCCTCCACATCCTCCGGACTCATCCTGCACCTGTCTGCAATAATCTGGGCAAGGGTCTTCTGTGCCGTTTCCGCTTCAGCTGCTACACGTCTGATATCCTCTGCCGTTCCATAGGCACCTCCTGAAACCTGGTGGAGCATCAGACGTGCAAAGCGGGACATGTGCAGAGGCTTGCCACAGAGTGCGATGACGGATGCAATGGAGGCTGCAATACCGTCTATGTAGATATTGATGTCAGCCGAAGAATTCCTGAGGGCATTGCATATTGCTATGCCTTCATAAACTTCACCTCCATAACTGTTGATGCGCACATCTATCTTATTATATTGTGCCTGCAGCCTCAGGAGTTCAGATACGACATCAGCAGATGACACTCTGTCACCTCCTCCGATATTGCCATAAAGCAGTATGCAGGCCGAGTTTGAATCTGAAATTATGTTGAATATTTTGTTCATCCGCAAATCATTTCTCCGGCAAAATTGAGTTGTTTAATGCGCACGACAAAATCCGGAATTTATCATAGCATAATTCATTGACTATGAAAGTGTGTTTTTCGAACTATCATAAAACAGGAATTTTTTCACGCGCATAATACGGACGACATTTGCAGAAAAAGAACGAGATGGCAACACTCAAAAATGAACAGAAAAAAGCACTTGCAAAGGACATCTACCTGCTCGGCAGCTATACTCTTGAGGAGATAGCCCAAAAGGTGGATGCCACCAGGCAGACTGTGTCAAGGTGGGCAAAGACGGAAGGCTGGGACGAACTTAAGGCCGGCATGACTATCGGCCGGGAACAAATCCTAAAGAGCCTCTACAGGCAAATCAATGAAATCAACAGCAATATCAGCAAACGCGCCCCTGGCGAGAGACATGCAAGCATAAAAGAGGCGGATATCCTCGCAAAGCTTTCAGCAGCCATCAAGAAAATGGAGGAAGATGTCGGCATATCTGATCTCATATCTTCCGGGATGAGATTCGGTGACTGGCTTAGAACGGTGGACATTGAAAAGGCAAAGGAGTTCATCAATTACTGGGATGCATTCATTAAAGATCAGATCTGATGGCGACGGCTGAAGAACGGCAGAAAGTAAAGGAGTGGCAGGAGTATGTGGAGAACATACGCACGGCTACCCCTGTGGACATATCCATGTCCGAGACGGAAAAGATCCGGATGAAAGCTCATCTGGAGGCGCATCCAATAGAATGGATACAATATTTCTTCCCGATGTACGCAAAATACCCATTTGCAAAATTTCAGGTCAAGGCAATAAAGAGAATCATCGGCAATGATGAGTGGTTTGAAGTCCTGTCGTGGTCAAGAGAGTTGGCCAAATCAACTGTCGTGATGTTCTGTGTCATATACCTGGTACTTACAGGCAGAAAAAGGAACGTAATCCTGGCATCAGCAACAGAGAAGTCTGCGGAGAAACTTCTGGCTCCATATAAGGCAAATTTCGAAGGGAATGCCCGTATAAAATTTTTCTATGGGGAGCAGGTCAATGTCGGACAGTGGACATCCACGTTGTTCATGCCGAAATGCGGAGCTTCGTTTATGGGAATTGGTGCAGGGAATGCACCGCGAGGTGCAAGGAATGAGTCAGTGAGGCCTGATGTGCTGCTCGTGGACGATTTTGATACCGATGAGGATTGTCGAAATCCCGTAACACTTGACAAGAAGTGGGACTGGTGGGAGAAGGCACTATATCCGACACGCTCTGTCAGCGAGAGCACACTTGTTGTTTTCTGTGGCAATATCATCGCCAAAGACACGTGCGTTGCCCGTGCTGGTACTAAATCTGACCACTGGGACATCGTCAATCTTACTGATAAAGACGGGAACAGCACCTGGCCGGAGAAGAACACTCCTGAGAATATCGAGAGAATTAGAAAAAGCATATCAAAAAAGGCATATCAAGGAGAATATATGAACAACCCTCTCACAGAGGGAAAGATATTCCGCAACCTACCTTATGGCAAGGTGCCGTCGCTGAAGAAGTTCAAGTTCCTGATATGCTATGGAGACCCGGCATATTCAAACAAGAAGAACAAGAGTGGCTCAACCAAGGCCGTTTGGCTTGTCGGGAAATACAGGGGTATCTACTACATCATCAAGGGATTCCTTGCACGGGAGACAAACGCCAGATACATAGACTGGTTTTATGAAATAAAGGAGTATGTCGGAAAGCAGACATCAGTCTACTACTACCAGGAGAACAACACTCTGCAGGACCCATTCTTCGAACAGGTCTTCAAACCGCTCATCAGGGAGGCCAATGAAAAGAGGAGCGACAGCCTGTACGTACGGGAGGATATGCGCCCGAAGATTGACAAGGCGTCAAGAATCGAGGCGAAACTGGAGCCTATAGATCGCAACGGAGCGTGGATCTTCAACGAGGACGAGCAGGACAACCCGCATATGAAAGAACTGCAGGACCAGTTCACTCTCTTCGAGATGTCGCTTCCATACAATGCTGACGGACCAGACTGTATCGAGGGGGCGATAACTGTTCTGGACGAAAAGCTGACGGATCTGGACTCAGTGATAGACACATACTCTCAAGAAGACCTCCGGACAAACTCAAACAGGATGTAACATGAACAATTTCATCACACTGGAGGACTATGACGCCTCCATACACAGGGAGATCCTGGACTCACTGCTGCGCAATGACGCGATGCAGGACTCCGCAGTCGTAGAGATATGCGAAGACAGGGCGATCAGTGAGATGCGCTCGTACCTCTCCAAAGCATACGACTGCGACATAATATTCGGGCAGAGGGGAACGGACAGGCACCCGCTCATTCTGATGATGGCCGTCGATATTGCCGTATATCACATATTCTGCCTGCACAATCCGTACAAGATGTCCCCAATACGGAAGGACAGGTACGAAAGGTCCGTAGACTGGCTGAAGGCTGTTGCGAAAGGCGGAATCACAGTGGACGGAGCACCCAAGTTGCCGGAACATGAACTGGAGGATAACAGCCCATGGCAGATAGAGAGCAACGCACTCAGGGCTTCACATATGTAAAATACAAGAGATATTATGACAAAGAAAGGCAGACCATTGAAAAAAGGACAGATAATATCAGGAGGCATTACGCAGTTGTCGAATGAACGCACGAGGCTTGACATAGTGCTGCAGTCTCCGGAAATATTCCACTTCGACATATCATCATATATGAGGGCTCTTGAGTCCGCCACTGCTATAGATTGTTATAGCAGGTCACGGTTGTATGATATGTACAATTCCGCTCTGCTTGACCTTCATCTCTCCGGAATAATCGACAAAAGGCTCATAGGAGTATCAAGGATACCGATAGAGTTCCGGAGGAACGGAAAGCCGGACGAGCAGGTCAATGAACACCTACATTCACCATGGTTCAGACAATTTGTCAAAGATGTGCTCTGGAGCAAGTTCTGGGGATTCTCGCTGTTCCAGTTCTACCGGGACGAGAAGGGGTGGATAAGCTATGATTTGATTGACCGAAAGCACTATGATCCGGTGCGTAGGGAGATACTCCGATATGAGACTGATATGTCCGGCACTCCGATTGAGGCATTTGACAATATTCTTTATGTTGGAGACGGTGACAGGGAACTCGGCAAGCTTGCGAAGCTCGTGCCCATGGTCCTGTACAAGCGCGGCAATGTCGGTGATTGGGCTGAGTTCTGTCAGGTCTTCGGAATGCCTATCCGGGAATACACCTACGATGCCGGAGACGAAGAGGCACGGCAGAGATTGCTGAAGGATGCCAAGAGACAGGGAGGGAATGCCGTTTACATCCATCCGAAAGAATCCACTCTGAATCTCATAGAGAGCGGAAACAAGTCCGGCACAGTGGATCTTTACGAAAGGTTCTCAAATATGTGCAACACGGAGATGTCCATAGCTGTCCTCGGTAACACACTTACCACAGATGCTAAGAGCACTGGCACTCAAGCTCTCGGCAAGGTGCATCAGGATGAAGAGGATGAACTTAAGGACGATGACAGGGACTTCGTTCTTGATGTGCTGAACTATCATATGACAGATATTTTCCAAGACCTTGGCGTGGATACCAGGGGAGGAAAATTCGCGTATATAACAACGAAACAAGTCGACAAGACCGTTCAGATAAATGTGGTGGAGAAGCTTACCAATATGGGACTTCCTATCTCTGATGACTATCTGTACGAGACATTTGACATCGACAAGCCTGAGGATTATGATTCCATAAAGGCTGATATGGCCGTAAAGGCAGAAGAGGAAAAGAGACGCAGGGAGGAGACGCGAATGGCGTTTGAGCAGCAGTTGAACAATGACAGAACGCCGGTAAAACAATCCACAAAGAAGCCGGTCGTGGACAGACTGAAGGATTTTTTCGGCATCGCCCCGCAGGACGGGGCTCCTTTAGAGTTCTGATGGATGATCTCTATGGTAATTCTTGTGCATCCTGTGGCGGAATGCACAATGCCGTGGAAAATACCGTTGCATTCAGTGCAGAGGCACTGGAGAAAGGCCTGAGGGAAATCTATGACGGGCTTGATGTGAAGAACGTCATAGAGCGGTTCATATTTGATGAGACGCTCCGCCTGTTCAACAGGGCGACTGCAGAGGGACTATCGGAGAACTATGACGATAAAGTCATTACAGACCGATTCCTTGAACAGCTGCGTACCAACAGAGCTGTATTCTCAGCTTTCCGCACGCACAGGATGCAGAACGACATCGCACGTCTGATGACAGACGAGAAGGGCCGGCTGAAGCCTTTTGAGCAGTTCAGGAGAGATGTTGAGCCGCTGACCGGTAAGTACTGCAGGAACTGGTTGCAATCGGAATACTCCACAGCTGTCATCAGGGCGCATAGGGCTGCCGACTGGAAACGGTTCGAGGACGAGGCTGATGTGCTGCCTAACCTCAGGTGGATGCCGACGACAAGCCCGAACCAGGATCCGTTGCATCGCCAGTACTGGGAAAAGAAGCTTACGCTGCCTGTAGGGCACCCGTTCTGGGACGAACATCGCCCCGGTGACAGGTGGAACTGTAAGTGCATGCTTAAGCAGACTGATGAACCGGTCAACGATGATGTCATCAGGGACTTCGACCCCGTACCTGCGCAACCAGGACTGGATGGCAATCCAGCAGAGGACGGGAAGATATTCTCAGATACACATCCTTACTTTACACACGCATACCCTGGAGCAGAAAAGGCTGTAAAAAATATAGTCGGTTATAATGTTCAGGAGGCAATCGCAAGGAAAAGATTGACAATAGAGCCGGACGCAGACATATCCGAACTTGAAGACAATGAGCGTTGTGCAATCTGCATATTGAAATCTTTTCATAAGACCAGAATGACGATAAGAACTCACAGTCATGAAAAGGGAGTAAAGAATCCTGAATATCTTATAGATGGTCTTGTTGCTGACCGAAAAGGGATAAAAAGCGAAAAAGGAGTTGCCTCTGGTTTCCAAAAGGCAATAGGACAAGGATGTAAAGCTATTGTGATAGACTTGGATAAAGATATGCGCCGCCTTAATGAGAAACGTCTTGGCACCCATATACAATGGAGACATACAGATTTTGAGAAAGGTACGGTAGAACGCTGTTATGTTATATATGACAGCAAAGCTGTTCTTATTACAAAGAAGGAAATTATGGAAAAAACAGTTGAAGAATCACTGAAAAGATTGAAGCCATAGATAAGTCTACGGCTTCATCAGGACGGTGCGGCTTGAAGTAATCGCGCCTTTTAAGCACTCACATCCGATGCAAAAATAATTATAATTATTTAATTTCCAAACAAGATGTCAAACAGTGTCCCGGAAATAGAAAAAATCATCAAGGAGCAGCTGGCGGACCTGAACCGGCTGAAAGACCGCGTGCTGCCGGTAAAGGTCGGGCGTGCCGTCATGGAAAGCACCAGGCAGAACTTCCGTGAAGGAGGATTCTATGGTCGGAAATGGGAAGACACGAAGCGCAGAGCTATCGGTTTTGATGGTGCTGATGGGCGATACGGCCCTTTGTTGTCAAGGCAGAACCACCTTATGTCAAGTACAGATTACATTCCAGGACAAGGCAGGGTTACGATACAGAATGCAGCTGAATATGCACAAATTCACAACGAGGGAGGACATATTCCGGTTACTATTAAAATGAAGCGTTTCTTTTGGGCGAAATACTATGAGGCCGGATTGTCAAGCCAGCTGTTCGAGGACGGTAAAGGCAAGAGAAGCAAACAAAAAGCGGATGCATTTTCCGGTGAAGCCGGATTCTGGAAAGGTATGGCTCTCAAGAGGGTCGGCAGTAAGATAAAAATACCGAGGCGTCAGTTTCTTGGAGACTCTCCGCAGGTGGAGAAAATCATAGAAGACATAACAAAAAAGGAACTTCAAAACTATATCAATGGAATCAATAATAGAACATCTCGTGAAACACATAGGTGACAGTATGCCGGGAATGAGGGTTGTGGACGAAGACTACGGCCAGTTGGAAATGTTAGACCAGGAAAACAGGGACAGTTATCCTCTCGTTTTTCCCGCAGTGCTCATAGATGCCCCTGATGTGCAGTGGGACAACATCTCCGGACTCTCGCAAAAAGGGCTGGCCACTGTCCGTGTAAAGCTCTGCATAGACTGCTATGACGACACGCATTATGGATCTGATACAATAGAGAAAATCTCCGAGAGGGAGACTATGCGCAAATCTCTTCACCGGTTTCTGCAAGGACATAGGATATATGAGCACTCCGCCTTGGTCCGAACGTCCAGTCGGTTCTATACATTTTCTCACGGGATAAAGGTATATGAGGCGACTTATACTCTTGAGGTGACGGAAATAACAGATAAGAACACAACAAGACCGGTCACGCCGCTGAAAATATCCATTTCACCGTCTTTTTCAGCAAATGAAAAAAGACGGTGAAATCACCGCCTTTTGGGGAATTAATGAATTACTCCGTATCTTTGAAAAGTTTTAACTGATCCGCCGTCAGTTTGGGACAACCGGGAACTTTCAGTTTAATTCTTTTGGGGCTGTCCACCTTTTTAAGAATCTGGATGATCCTGGACTCGGAAAGGAAGAACTCATTTTCAGAAAGCTGCTTTATTGCGTCATCAAAGCGCAGCCTTTGAACTTCCGTCCAATAGTAATAGCGCGATGCCACCTGTGCGTCGCGCTTTTTTATCAGGCGCTTGTTTCTTCCTTTCTGTTCCATATTCTTTAGATTCTAATTTCGCTGTTGCGATACACTCCGTAATCTTCTACCGCTGCCTCCATCACTTGCCTCAGTTCCGGCCTGCGTCTGAGCAGCTCATCAAAAAGTGGTTTGATCTTATGCGCCGTCCCGTTCACGACGATTGTCATCCCGTCCTGGATAACGGCCGTAGCAGTGTGTACAATGCGGTCTTGAGGGCTATTTTTTTTCGTCATTGCATATTATCAGATCAGCCAGGTGCCTCGCTGCATCCTGAATCTCATTCTCGTAAATTCTTCTCATATTACTCCTCCTATGCCTCTGTCATTCCCAAAGGAATATTTACCCATACTCCATTCTCGTCCTTGTATTCAGCCCTAATGTAGGTCTTGGATATAGCTGGACTGTAAGCTTCCTCGATAATCCTTACTCCCTCCATGAACCTGGAGTCCCCGGTCTCCTCGGCAATCCTCCTCAGCTGGATGATGCGCGATGCCTTAAGTGTCCCTTTCTGGTCCTTGGCCAGCAGTTTAATGACCATCCCGACCAGTGCCCTGGACTTGTCATCGGTTGCGAGGGATTCTATGTATTCCCGGATGATAGCAATGCCTTCATCCGCTGTGTCAAGATAGCCGTCTGTTACATAGGTCCCGAGAATGACGCGCTTGTCACCCTTGCGGTTGGTGAAGGTGTGCGACTGATTAGTCATTTCCTTACCTTTTGACATTCTGAACATCTCCAGCTTCATATCAATGATTGTCTTGAAGCTTTCAAGGACTTTCATTTTGCCCTCTTTAATGTTGCGGGATATGCTCAACAGCTCGGGGACGGCAGACTCTATCTCTCCGTCAACCATTTCCCTATAACTTTCTCTCATCTCTTTTGCCTTCTCTTCGGCTTCATTCCTTGCCTTTTCGGCCTGATACGCCCGGAACTGCTCCAGTTCCTCCTGCGTCATCTGCACTGTGTTTGTTTCCATCGTCTTATTGTTTTTCTGTTTCAAAAATTGGAGATTCAAATCTGAACTTTAATCCAAAAATATCTTCCTGATATCTTCTGCATAATATCTTCTCTTTGTACCTTATTGTGTATACGGGATTTATATAATGCTCAACCGTTTCGTAGGCCACCTGTATTTGATCCGTCTGTATTACCTCGTAAGGAAAGAGTTTACAAAATGCAAGCGTGGCCACGTTGAAACCATATTCCAATATTTTTTTACGCATGCTCTCGGTATAATCCAGCATCTGTTGCGGTAACTCATCTTTCATTTTTCCGTCTTGTTTATAGTTTGTTTTAATCAGATATTGTCATAAGATCCTTGAGCATAGTCTCAAAGGCACGATCTCTTGCAGCCTTTGTTGGATACTTTTCCAGAGTTCTCCAGTCGCTTCCTTGTTCATGCCTCTTCACTTTGATTCTCGGCTGCGGATAGTCGTCCTTACGGATGATCCTGAATCCGGCTGCCATTACTTTTGTCTGTGATTTTGTGTCCATATGTATTTTTTTATATGTTGCTCTTAACTGGCCACATACGGTGTCCTTGTGTCAAGGACTCCTATAGTGCCGCTGTTGATATAGTTTATAAATTATGACATATATTTCGTGTTCCCTGGTACGGGCATCGGTATATATATCGTCCTTGTTTCCGGAACGGTTCCCTTTTCAGCAGCCTTTGTAATACCAGCAGCCTTTAAGCCACCTTTCCGCAGAATGTTTTCAAGCTTCCGGACAAGACTCTTCAGTTCGTCCACAGACAGGGATGCGAAGCGTTTACCGGCTATCTTGGATGACATGCAGAAACTGTCTATTCCGTCCCAGTTGTCAGCGGTATGTATCCCCAGCCGCTGTAGCCTGAGAAGCGCCGACGAACGCCATCTTTTTAGCTGTACCTTGGATGAGGTTTCACGCTGTTTCCCTTCAATGGCATCGCACATCTCCTCATATTCTTCACGGTACATCTCTCTAAGATGTGTCGTCCGTCCGTCTGTGAATTGGTGGACCATAAGTTCCTTGTCTATCTCCGGACGGCCCTTTATAAGGCAGTAAAATCGGCCGAAATTATTTTGCTTCACTTTTGCCATTGCTGTTTAATTTACGTTCAATATTACGATCTGCACTTTTTATAGCGCCCAATTGCTCTCCATATGCGAATATCAGCTCCTTTCCTAAAAGCCTGTCACCTTCTTTCCAAACTCTGCTAACATAGGCACTTTTGGCTACGGCCTTTGCGGCCTTGAGAGTCCTGTGATATTTGCCGGTCCTTTCTTCGTAGAATAACTTTTCCATAACTATTCCTCCCTTTTCTGATTTGTGCCCCAGTATTTTTCCGCTCCTTCCGTCCATACAATTGCTTTTCCACTCTCTCCGATGAAACGTCCCTTACTGAATGCCGTATGCCCTTCCACCCAGAGTTTGAGGTCTGCATCATACTCAACCTTTCTTGCAGCACGTCCGGAAGCCCTCTTTCCGTCCGCATGAGAAATGAATATCAGCATCTTGTTTTTATGCTTTTTCTTAAACTCCATATACTCACGGTATGATATATTCAGGTACTGGAAGGAATCTATCGCGACGAACTCCGGTGATTTAGGTTTTGAGAGCCTCTCATCAAGTTCCGACAATGTTGTCTTACGCAATATCTGGAATCTTGAACCGCATTCAGCCAGGCCGGCCCTCTTGATGCCGTTCTGAAGGGAAAGACTGTAGCCCTCCTCCAGTGGCACATAAAGGACTTTGCCGAACCTTGTCAAGTCTTTGCAGAAACTGAGAGCAGCAGTGCTCTTGCCGTTCCCGGAATTCCCCCAGAAGAAGACCACTCCATGACGTATCATAGTGCCCACACATTCCTTCCATACCCCAGACAGTTCAATGCTGTCATACTTTATTTTCAGGATCTCACTTCCTGTTATTGCCCTTTCCATATTTGAACACTGTTTGAAAGGTTATTTGCCACTTTTCAATGAAAGTTCCTTCAGCTCCTTATAGACAGATCTTCTGACCCTGCGAAGGTCGTTCCGGCATTCTGAGGCTTCTTCCTGTACAGTCCTGATGGAGAATTTATCTGAAAGGCCGTTGGCGATGCAGATTGCCTCTATCTCATTGCTATCTACAAGGGACAGCGGTATGAATTTCCGGCCTATTCTGGAATGCAGCTCATCATAGCCCCTCTTTCCTTTGTTTACGCCTTTGAGCATCCGGTTTTCTATGCTGTCTGTGGACAGGAACACCATGCCGCATTTGTTCTCCAAGGCGTTGTAGAGAGTTACATAATTGGAGAGCACATTGTCCTTCAGTTTGTCCCCCTCATCAAATATCAGCAATGGCTTCTCCATGGTCACTATAGCCTTGACGATAGCCTGTTCCGCCTCCTGGATATTCATACCTCCGCTCTTGACGCCCACCTTGGCCGCCAGTTCGTGTATGAATGACCTGTTGGTCATCTTCTCAGTGCATGACAGGATGAAGACGCTCCGGTTCTCGGCTCCGAACACTTCTGCGGCAGCACTTTTGCCGATACCGGCCGGACCGATGATCCACATGACCATGCCGTCCTCTCTTGCATCGGAAAACAGGACCATAAGGTCATCAAAAGCCTTTGTGCGGCATATCTGCCATTCTGAAGATGCCAGGAGTTGTGAGGACAGCTTCATCCACATCTCGTCGCTGATAAGTTCCCATTTCCTGTTAAGGATGCTCGAAACTGTCCCCGAGGATATACCTTTCAAGGAATTGGCGGCCTTGTTTTGGGACGGATAACGTCTGACATACGTCTCAAGGCGTACTCTGATTTGTTCTTTCTGCTCTGTTGTCATTATATATTGTTTTTTGTGTTTACATTCTTGAATAGACTGAACGCTCTGAAAGGCTGTCCTGTGTAATGTTGCTTATCTCCTTCTCGACCTTGCCGATGGTGTCAGGCAGCACGGCTGCCGGTTCTGGTTCTGAATGCAGCCGTGTCCATTCCTCCGCATACTGCTCGAACTCTTTTGCCGTAACTCCCGGCAGCTTGGGGTCACGCATCCCATGTTGGTCGAATGCCTGACCATACTTGCGGTCGAGAGCATTACCATCCAGATAGAGGAACACCTGCTGACGCTTGCCGGCATGCTGCTGTCTCCGGATAAATGCGCGCTCCTCCTCTGTCTGCTCCTGCATGGCACGGTGCACCACAATCTTCGGCTTAGCCTCGGTGATGAACTGCAGACCATAGTTCGGATCTCTCCTGCAGAGCCGGACAACCGACTTGTCACCAGGATCGTACTGCACAACGAACTTGTTTCCTATGTTACGGGCATTCCAGTCCAAATCCGGCATCCCGTCTTTACCGAACACCTCATATCTGTAGGTCTCGTTGTCAATCTGTATCTTAAGGCCGTCTGCAGTGAAAGTGACCTCGTCCTTGGTCGTGAGCCAAAAAAGGTTGCGCATCAGCGAAGGGTTCAGTGCAGTGCTCTCCGGGTTGACTGACTCCCTGTAAAGGTCTATTCTCGGCCTTCCGTATTTCGGATGTGTCATGCTGTTCCATTGCATACGGGCCTCGGCATAAGTCTTCAGCAGTTCATCGTATGTCGGAAGAGCTTCAATATTGGCTATGATGCGGTCCACATCAATCTTTGTCGCCTCCGACTTTGCCGTGATATTGCCTCCTGTATAATTCCAGTTGCGGTATAGAACCTGTCCCTGAAAACGTCCGAATATTGCTTCTATGGTCTTTGATGTAGGGTTCTGAGGAGTGCAAGGACGTGTGCATTTGGACAGTTTTGACATCCATTCTTTTGCATCGTACCGTTTCGAGCCTCCCTGCCCGTCATGTATCAGCTCTACAGGAAGATGTCCGGCAAACTCAAACGCATTGCGGTAAGCCCAGTACATCATATTGAAATCCTCGCTTGTTCCAATCTTGTAGCCCAGGAAGATTTCGGAATAGGCATCAATGACCTCAAAGACGTATAGCGTGGCCACCTTCCATCTGCCGTTAACAAGTGCCTTGTAGTACAGGTTCAACTTTGTGCCGTCTCCGTACCAGATGGAGTCCCTAAGTTGCGGGAGGACGGTCGTGTGTCGCCTGATTATGCGTTTCTTCAGGGACAGACTCCCATTCGCCCCTCCCTCCCATATCATCCGTATGTCCGGTCTGTTCAGAAAATTGGTGATGGAAGCCGAAGACTTGAGGGGTTTCCATCCACGCTCCATAGCGACACTATTGTATTCCTCAAATATCTGCATGTTGGTATAACGGGGGAACTGGCTGCGCTTCCATGCTATGATCAGTTCCTCACCTTCAGGAGTGAGCTTTGAGGAGTTGGTGTTGGATAGTTTGCTGCTTATGAGGCACGCGTAGCCTTCTGCACGGTATCTGCGCATCTTGTCTTTGAGCCTTGCCTCACTTTTCGGCAAAGTGTGTCCGCATTCATCCCTCAGCTTCTCTGATTCGGCAGCGATTCCACTCCAGGCGATAGGAGTACCGGGATTTCCTGCCAATGCGCGACTGCTTTTCTGAATGTCGTGGCACTCCAGGAGCCGGTTCAGTACCGAAGCATTCCAGGTATACTCTTCAATCTTGTCTTCCTTGATAGCTTTGCCGTCCGGAGTCGTAGCAGTGGAAAAGAACTCAAACGCCTTTTCATCATACTTTACAGCCCTCTCTGCTTCACGCAGCTTCTTTTCCTGATCTCCGTACTTTGCAATGTACTTCTTCCTGAAACGCTCAGGGAGGGTCTGCCAGTCTATGTGTGCATAGCTGTCAAGGCCTTTACCGGGGCGAACGATAGAAAGCCTGTTGCGAAATGCAAGTATATTGTAGTTCTTGTAACTCATAACTGCATTTCCATCACTGCTATCCGTCAATTCAGCGACTGTCACACATATATTTCCGTTGAAGATTTCCATCCTATTGTTTTTCTTTGCTCCCCGTGCCGGTATCGCTCCGGACAAAACCCTTGCTTTCACGGGGACAATCGCTAAATTTGCATTTGGAAACTATTAAACTTTAGCGATATGAATACTTATTTTAGATTCACCTTTCGGCTTTCTGGTAGTGCTTTGATATCAGTTGCCAGAACAGATTTTGGAGGCCTTCTGAGGAAACTGAACCTGAAATACAGAACGCAAAAGACTTGGTGTCCGTATCAATACCAACCGAGTGGACTTGAATGTCACTGGAAACTTGATTTTTTAATATGTCCGCCAGAAAGACAGCCAGACACTCGGCTGGCCACGATTCAAGGTCTGATAAGCAGAGATCTGCCGGAGTTTGAAGCATCCCATCCCGAACTGGGAAAGGTAACCATTTATAGAAATCTGTCAGATTATCCACATCTGCTCCACCAAATGCCGGATTGGAACAAATGATGTTCTGTTCTATATCCCTATATTGTCTGAACAGGTCTCTAAGATTGTCAATATCCTTTTGAATATTGAAGTTCTTTGTTGTCTCCTCACGCAAGTGCATAGCTACTGTATTACAGGTTTCAACATCCTCTCCTCTGCAATCCGCTGCGCCCTCTCCACTACATTGCCCCACGAAGCGAGCGGAACATCATAATATCTCTCCGGCTTCTCTCCAGGAACAAGCAGGCTCATGCAGTTCCCCACAAGCGTCACCTCCACGCCAGTGGCGAATCTCTGATGCATCCCGTCTTCAAGGAAATCTGTCTGACAATCAGGGGTGAAATCATCCTCCTCATAAATGCCACCCATACTGATGGCATCTCGTCGGATACTGTCTCCGCGCTTGTTCTTTGTGATGAACGAGCATGCCTCCCAAATTGTCTGCTTAGTGACCCCATATTTTTTCATCAAGGCCTGCTTTGTTTTGGCATCTGTTGATATATACCTTCTCATGATATGTTGTTATGTTGGTTAATATTCATAACTTTGTTTGCCTTATGTAGTAAGGTTTTGCAAAGTAACAAAAGATTTCGCCATTATGCAAGAGAAAAAACAAAAGATTTCGCCAATTAAATCAAGGATTCTATATTTTGCCAACTCACTTGGAATTAGCAAGAGAGAATTTTACTCTAAAATTCAAGTTTCAAGAGGTACATTAGAATCAAAAACAGGGATAACAGAAGATGTATTGGCGAAATTTATCGCCATATACCCGAGTGTTTCGATTGATTGGTTACTCACCGGCGAAGGAAATATGCTAAAAGAATCTACCCCAATAGCTATTAACCATAAATTCTCATTGCGTACAGATCATCCAGTTAAAATTCAGGATATTCCTCTATATGATATAAGTGCCACAGCTGGAATGCTCGCTATATTCAATGACAATAACATCGATCCTGAGGATTATCTTCGTGTGCCTAATTTGCCGCCTGTAGATGGTGCCATCTATGTCAGAGGAGAATCCATGGTACCACTGCTTAAGAGCGGAGATATCATTATATATAAGAAACTGGAATGTTCACTTGACAGCATACTTTGGGGGCAGATTTATCTTCTGTCTTTTATGGCAGGAGGAGAAACATTCACTGTGGTCAAATACCTTCAGAAATCAGAGTTGCCAGGATACATCAAGCTGGTCAGCCAAAATGAACACTTCCAGCCCAAAGACATACCGCTCAACAGCATCCACGCGCTCGCCCTTGTAAAAGCCTCCATCACCTTCCACACTATAGAGTAAAAAAGGCCAGCACGTGTTGGTGCCAGCCTTTTTATTCTATGGGAAGAACTAACATTCTCTATTATTAATCAAATCGTTAATAATATCATCCACCGAATCTTTATGTCGAAATGCATTATATATCGTATATGCTAGATATAGTAAAGAAGCGATCCAACAAAAAAAGAAGAACGCACTAAACTGATCAGACGAGATATTCCATCCAAAGATTGTTTTGTCTTGAAAAGTGGAAGTAAAGTACGTCATTGTGAATGGAATGAAGAATATTAACGCGTTGACCCAATCTCGTGACTTGCTTATTTTATCAAAATGCCTTGTCAAAATATTCCGTGCGCTGCTTTCTGGAATCTGGATAATGACCATATCCATTTCATTCTTCACTGAGAATTTTACAGTTTGATTAATGGCAGCCATTCTTATTCTCCTCCCTTAATCTGAAATTGCACGACAGTTTGATAACTTATTTTTCCGTCAGACTGAATAGGTGTAACTTCAAATGACACATATAGTCCTGTGTTTTCATCAGGATATTCGGTTGTTTTCCCATATGTCCCTATTCTCAATGGCGGTGTCTTCTTCACACCTGCCCCTTTGTGAATTGTAAGGATAATTGTACCATGCGACCTGTCGTCTGGAGCAAACACTACAGAACCAGCTTGTTCATCTGACTCCTTTATCAGAAATTTAAAATACATATCGACATCGTCTTTATCTTCTATATACATTTGTTCTGAAGGCTCAAATGGAAGTAATTTGAGTACGAAATCTTTTAAAATACTGAATGTTTTATCAATACTTCGGTTATTTTTTGTGAGTTTGTTAACGGCTCCGAGGTGCCAAGTGTTTAATCCGTTAAAAATCTGATGTTTAGGGATCACCGGGAAAACCCTGTGTGAACAAAATCTATTAAGCATATATCTTACA
>ERZ778517.618-NODE-618-length-35848-cov-5.116140_pt1 | contig 35848 bp, 30 predicted proteins | sample MGYA00510341_ERZ778517 | MGnify/ENA primary metagenome ERZ778517 (study PRJEB29527, sample SAMN07138964) | mouse gut metagenome | material: feces | host: mouse | place: China:Nanjing | collected 2016-01-25 ...
AACTGTGAAGAGATATGTGGGCATTGCGGCTGTCACGAGGAAGCAGCGGGAATTTTTCTTCCAGCATGGAGGCACACAAGAAAGATATTCTTATATCTGCTCGTATTTACGGGGGTTTTGAATTTCTGTATCCAGTTTTTGGGGATAGAGCGCCTGTCGGCGATTCTATTAAGCGATACGTTTTTTCAGCCAGTGGCAGCGGCAGTGATTGGATTTATTCCCAACTGTGCGGCATCGGTGATTTTAATACAATTATATTTGAGCGAAGCTATATCATTTGCCTCTGTAATTGCAGGGCTTTGCACCGGAACAGGGGTGGGGTTCATAATGCTGTGCAGAGTCAATTATCACAAAAAAGAAAATGCTAAAATAGCCGGATTGTTGTTTATTTTTGCAGTCATGGTAGGAATCGTACTGGAGTCTATGGAAAAATTCATAGGATTTTAAGCGAAAACACAGTATTTTTAGGGCAAAACAATGGGATTTTCCCAGAGAATTGCATTTTTTTTAGGATGTGATATAATGTGCACGAAGACAAAAAGGTTTATGGGACCAGGAGGAATTATTATGGCTACAAAGAAAGCAACGAAAGCGTCTGCTGAGACGGCAAAATCGGCAGCAGAAAAGACAGTACCAGAGAAAACACCGACAGTCAAAGCAGTACCTGCGAAGAGTTCTGCAAATAATAAAGCGTCAGCGGAAAAGAAAGTATCCGCAGAGAATAAGACGGCAGCAGAAAAGATAGTGCACGTAGAAGATACGGCGGCAGCGCCGAAGAAGACAGAAGATAAGACAGCAGAAGCAAAAGTTTCTGCAAAAAAAGATGCGAAGCCTGCAGCCGCAAAAAGAACGGCAGCCAAGAAGGAGATAAAGGTAAAGACAGTTGTTGAGTATTATGGAAAGCAGGTAGATGAGAAAGATATTATTGCTGATGTAAAAAAAGCATGGACAAAGTCTGGCAAAAAGGTAGGAGATATTAAAAGTATAGAGCTTTACATAAAGCCGGAGGAAGCAGCGGTTTATTACGTAATTAACAAGACAGAAACCGGCGCAGTAGCATTTTAATATCTGTAAAAAGTACGTATACAGCGGTGACGGTACAGCAAATGTTGTGCCGTTATTTTTGTATTTTTAAAATGGAAGATACTTGATGTCTCTTTTTTTACTTGCCTTTATATAGATTGTGAGATAATATGGTATCAGGGGAAGAGATTTTAAGGAACTAAGGAGAAGGTAGTATGGATAATTTACAGAACATAATAGAGCTTATTGGAAAAAACGGGAGTTCAGACGGGCCGACGGCGGTATTTGCAGCGGGTAAACTTGGAGAAGTCAGTATGGGTATGGCGATTGCGTCTGTTGTGATCGGTCTGTTGTTCTGCTTTTTTGGCTTGAAGCTGATAAAAGTCATATCGGCACTGATGGGTTTGTGCATAGGCGCCGCAGGGGGAGTTGTTATCAGCAGTATTGCAGGAGTTACGGGATTTACCAGAATCATTATTATATTTGCCTGTGCGGTTGTACTGGCAGCACTGGTATTTTTCCTGCATAGAGTAGGAATTTTCCTTATGACATTTACGTTTACGGTTTCAGCAGTATTTACCTTTGTCGGCGCTAATGAGAAGATATATGTTATAGCTGCGTTGGGTGCGGCAGTTGTCTTGGGAATTGCGGCAATGGTATTTGCAGAGCAGGGAGCGATTATTGTCACTTCTGTGATCGGGGGCTTTTCCGCCGGAATGGGTATTGTGTCTGCAGCGGGTTTGACGGGTAATTTATTTATTGGTCTCGGTATTGCTGGAGCGCTGGCTGTGATAGGAATGATAGTACAATTTGTAATGTTTTCCAAAAAATCGGGGAAGACAGAGAAAACGTATGCAAAAAAGTCAAAGAAAAAAGACATTATGGAATCTGAAGTTGAGAAGGCAAGAATGCTTTTGGACGATGATGACGACGATCTGGACGACTAAGTACTGTTGATTGTATTTTCAGTAAAAGGTGGCATAATAATAGAACTGAAAGAGCACTGTGAAGGAGGGCTGATTATGAAGTTTGATATGCATTGTCATGTAAAAGAAGGATCAATAGACAGCAAGGTCAGCATTGATGAGTATATCACAAAACTGAAAGAGAATGGCTTTGACGGAATGCTTATTACAGATCATGATACTTATAAAGGATACAGATATTGGAAATATAAAATGAAAGGCAAGGTCCACGAGGATTTTGTCGTGCTTAAGGGGATTGAATATGACACTTGTGATGCGGGACACATCCTCTGTATCATGCCGGAGGGAGTGAAGATGCGTCTTTTAGAGCTTCGGGGGATGCCGGTAGCGGTGCTGATTGATTTTGTACACCGCCATGGCGGTATTTTAGGGCCGGCGCACCCATGTGGAGAGAAGTATATGAGTTTCGCCCACACAAAGAGGTATTATCATTCTCCGGAGGTTATTAAAAGATTTGATTTTATCGAGGCATTTAATGCCTGTGAACCAGTGTGCTCTAATGAAGGCGCTGAGAAGCTGGCGCAAAAATACAGGAAGCCGGGGATAGCTGGAAGTGACTCTCACAAATTGGAGTGCGTCGGGAAGGCTTACACGGTATTTCCGGAGCCGGTTACATGTGAGACAGAATTGATCTCGCTGATCCGAAGGAAAGTGCCCATTGAGACAGGCGGAACACTTTATACGAAGACGACAAAAGAGCGGATCGGAAAGGCGAGTAAGATCCTTCCTTATTCGTTCTGGTTTTATAATAAAGGGGGAGCGCTTTTAAAACGAAGAAAGCGGAGGATTAAGAGTGAGGTTGAAAACCCGATTGATCCGATAGATCCCATTGAATTTGAATATTTGCACAGGAAACTGCAATAGGAATAAAAAATGTGCAGTCACGACGGAGTTCAGAGAGCAGATGTCAGTGACTGCACATTTTTGCTGCACAAAGTGATTTAGAAAAGCAAACCGACGTGGTATACGATAACACTCATGATCCATGCGCCTGCAAGCTGATACAAGATGATTCCAAAAGTCTTTTTTGCGCTTCCTAGTTCCCGATGCATCGTTGCGATGGAAGCGGTACAGGGAACATACAGCAGACAGAATACCATCAGTGCAAGTCCATTTGCTGCTCCGAAACCGAGGGCGTCTAACGTATCCACCATAGAATCCATGCCAGAAGCAGATGTGATGTTTTGAATACCGAACAACACACTGCAGCTTGAGACAACAACCTCTTTGGCCGCGATTCCGGCAATCAGGGCTACAACAATCTGCCAATAACCAAGTCCTGCCGGTTTAAACAGCGGCACGATTACTTTTCCGATCTGAGAGCCGAAGCTTTGGCTGATATCTGTCACATATCCTGTTGGACCAAAATTTAAAATAATCCACATGATGACGGAAGCGATAAAGATGACAGTCCCGGCTTTGCTCAGATAGTCTTTCACTTTTTCCCAGACGTAGATTGCAATAGTATGTGCGTTCGGCGATTTGTATTCCGGCAATTCAATAAGCAGTGCGTGTTCTGCCTTGCTTCCATCTATTTTTGATAATATGTACGCAGTGGCAATAGCAACGATGATCCCCAGCAGATAAAGAGAATAGCATACGAGCATTGCATTTTTACCAAAAAACATAGATGAAAACAGTACATAGATAGGAAGTCTTGCGCTGCAGGACATGAAGGGCGTAACCATAATTGTCTTAAAACGGTCTTTTGAGTGCTCTAATGTGCGGGATGCCATAAGGGCAGGAACCGTACAGCCGAAGCCCAGCAGGAGAGGAAGGAAAGCCCGTCCTGATAATCCCAGATGACTCATAATGTCATCCATGATAAAGGCGACTCTCGCCATATATCCGCTGTCCTCTAATATAGCCAAAGCAAGAAAGAGGATAAAGATATTAGGCAGAAATGTGAGGATTCCGCCGACACCTGCTATAATACCGTCAAGAATCAGGGAAGAAAGCATCTGATTCGTGTGTATTGCAGATAGTCCTTCCGCCACAAAAGCAGAGAGATTTTCAAGACCAATCTCAAAGTATCCTTTCAGCCAGTCGCCTATGGTGAAGGTCAGAAAGAATACAAAGGCCATAATTACAAGGAAAATGGGAAGCCCAAGGAAACGGCTCGTCAGATAACGGTCAATCCTGTCAGTGGAAGCTGCTTTCTCAGATTTGTTTACAAGAGTTTCCGAAATAATCTCCTCGATAAAATTGTATTTCTGGTTAATGATGTCTTTTTCGTAGCTTTTGTCTGTTATACCATCAATTTCAAGAGGATAGTGTTCTGTAACAGTGGTGTCCTTTTCCAGAAGTTTGATAGCGTGCCAGCGCTTGTTCGGGAGTTCTTTATATTTCTCATTTAATGTGTTTATGATGCTGTCAATCTTGTCTTCAATATAATCTTCATAAACCATGGCGTATTCATTGTGATGGTTGTGGATATGCGACGTCTGCATACCTGGATGGTGATGAATCAACGGACTTTGACGCAGATTGGTCTTATGGTGTGCCACTGCATGCATCAGGATAGACAGGCCTGTCTTTTTGCGCGCGGAAACAGGGATTACGGGGATACCCAACATCTCAGGAAGACGGTGAAGGTCGATTTCCATGCCGCGTTCCTCCACGATATCCATCATATTAAGAGCTAATATTACTGGTTTTCCAAGTTCAATAAGTTGCAGAGTGAGATAAAGATTGCGTTCAAGACTGGAGGCATCCGCCACATCTACGATGACGTCCACCTCATCACTCATAATACATTGGCGCGATACAGTTTCTTCCATGGTGTAGGAGCTCAGGCTGTAAATACCCGGAAGATCTATAAGTTTGTAAACATCGCCTTCATAAGTGGTTTGTCCTTCTTTTTTTTCAACTGTAACGCCGGGCCAGTTGGCAACCTTAAGGTTGGCGCCGGTATACGCATTAAACAGAGTTGTCTTTCCGCAATTTGGATTGCCGATGAATCCGACATTAATTATATTTCTCATGACAGGGAAACCTCCTTTACTTCAATGTGATCCGCAATCCTTTTGCCGAGGGCAAATCTTGTCCCGCGGAATTTTGCAGTAAGCGATCCCTTTTTGTCGTTGTTAAGAATCGTGATGTGGGTTCCCTGTGTCAGGCCAAGTGCCTCTAACCTGCGTTCCAGTTTCAGTTCTATGTCAATGGAAAGCACTTGGTAAGTTTGGTTGTTCTTTCCTTGTTTCAGTGTCATCGGTCTTCCCTCTTTTGTGTTATTTTTGATAATCATTATTTATGATAGCATTAATTATATAAAAATGCTATTGACAAATATAAGAAATGTATTTATGATAATATCACTCGTCTAGAGAAATTCTATTTTCAAAAAGATTCATGAAATCATTTCAAGTAATGAGGAGATCCTCAGGTGGGAGCATTCATCCCAAATTTCCAAAACGAGAAATACTTATAAAAAAGGGGGAATGTCAAGGTTACAATTTTAATTTTTGTTGTTATTTCATATTAATTCAGTCAAGAATGTTTTGTTCAAAAGAAAAGGAGATTGTATATGAACAGAAAAATAATAAGAAGAGTGGCTGCGATAGCGATTGTGCTTGCTATGGCATTTGATTTTGTACCCTTTTTTAACAATGATCTGAGGAAGTTATATGCTGCTGATCAAAAGTATTTTTATACGGTGACTTATGACTCGATCTTTCATGATCATGGTTATGAAGATGATGACGGAAAAGTCGCGTACTGTGCAAATCAGAATCTTTCCGGGCCGGGATCAGACGGAACAAAATATTATCAGGTCTCATCGTATCATAGTTATGATTACCTGATGTATCATGGGTATCCCAATACGAATGTTATAAACGACATAGAGTGGTCCAATAATAAAGCGCGTGATATTACACAGTATGCGGCATGGCTGATCGAGCTTGGGAAATCGTATTACCAAAACAGCGAGTCAGAAGCATGGAACGCAGCGGCGGATGAGCTGTATAGAAGTGCGGCGGCATATAAAGGCGGCGGCGTGGAGGATGGCGCTTCTACATTATGGAAATCGGATGATTCCGGGAAGCAGATGATCATACAGCCGAATCCGAAGGGAAGCGTTAAGCTTAAAAAGGTATCTTTGAACTCGGGAATCAGTGAGGCGAACAATTATTATTCCTTAAAAGGCGCGTTATATGGCGTATATTCGGATGAAGGCTGTACCAGAAAGGTTGGAGAGCTTAAGACGGATGAAGAGGGTGAATCGAATACGCTTAGTATGACGCTGGGCAAATATTGGGTGAAGGAGATTACTGCTCCGAAAGGGTTTGAGATCGATACGCATTCCTATCCGGTTGCGATTAAAGCAGGGGAGACGGCTACCGTATCTGTAAAAGACATGCCGGAATATGAACCCCTTTTGCTTCGGATCGAAAAGACTGATCAAGAGACAGGCTCTGTGTCTCAAGGAACGGCTTCGCTGGCAGGAGCACAGTTTACAGTGAAATATTATAATGGCTTTTATACGGCAAGTAATCTTCCCCAAAAAGCAAAGCGCAGATGGGTGATCGAGACAAAAGAACAAAAATCTGCCGACGGCTCGGTTCATTATATTGCAGCTCTTGGGAATGAATATAAAGTGTCCGGCGATGATTTTTATTGTGTCGGCAATAAAGTTGTATTGCCGTATGGGACGCTGTCAATCGAGGAAACAAAAGCCCCAGCCGGTTATTGTCTGGAGAGTTCCTATTTGCAGCCGGTGAAGGGCGGTAACGGAGTGGAAGGAATTTATGCAGCGCAGATAAAAAAACAGAATGACGGAGTACATTTGACTGGTGGTAATGCATATACGGTGTCTGATAAAGTTATTCGAGGAGGAGTGAAAGTAAAAAAGCGTGACCTGCAGTCAAAGGAAGACAATCCAGAAGGAGAAGCCGCACTGGAGGGCGCAGTATTTGAGATTATAAATGCGAATAAAAGCAGTGTAATCGTAGATGGTAAGACTTATGGGGCAGGAGAGGTTGTGAAGACAGTCATAACAGATGAAAAGGGGAATGCACAGACAACGTCTGATTGTCTCCCATATGGCGACTATAAGATATCAGAAAGCAGAGCGCCGGAAGGATATCTGAATCAAGGTGTGGTTGAGAGGAGTTTTTCGATACGGAAAGATGGTGAGATGGTGTCTCTGACTGATACGGAAAACTCCATATTCAATCAGGTTATCCGAGGAGGAGTGAAAGTAAAAAAGCGTGACTTGCAGTCAAAGGATGGGTATCCGGAGGGAGGAGCTACGCTGGAAGGCGCAGCATTTGACATCACTAATATGAGCAGAAACAGTGTAATCGTAGATGGTAAGACTTATGGGGCGGGAGAGATTGTAAAGACGATCATAACAGATGAAAAGGGAAATGCACAGACAACGTCTGACTGCCTTCCATATGGCAATTATAAGATATCAGAAAGCAGAGCGCCGGAAGGATATCTGAATCAGGGCGTGGTAGAGAGAGCTTTCACGATCCGTAAAGACGGCGAAGTTATTTCTCTTGCGGATAAAGACAGTTCCATATTCAATCAAGTAAAACGCGGGGATCTGGAGTTTGTAAAAATTGAAGGGAAAACCCACAGGCGTATGGCTAACATTCCATTTAGGATTACCAGTAAGACAACAGACGAAAGTCATGTTGCGGTGACCGATGACAATGGCTGCTTCTCCACAGAGAGTTCTGTGAATGAACATAGCAGCAATACCAATGCCAATGATGATCATACGGAGGATGAAGAATATGATTCATCTGCGGGAATCTGGTTTGGGCTGAACGAAGCCGGTGAAAATGTGGAAGTTGATGACAGGATGGGCGCTTTGCCTTATGATACTTACCTTATTGAAGAACTGCGCTGTGAGGCAAATGAGGAGCACGAACTGGTTCCGGCTTTTGAGATAAAGGTGTCTGCTGATAAAAGAGTAGTTAAACTTGGAACTGTCACAAATGAAGCGCCGGATATTCCAGAAGAGCCAGAGGAACCAGAAGAGCCAGAGGAGCCAGAGGAACCAGAAGATATATATATTCATACGACTGCCACGAACAAAGCTGATAGAAGCAAGGCTGTGAAGGCAGATGGTAAAGTGACGATCGTGGATGAAGTTACGATTACAGGTCTGGAGGTTGGCAAGGAATACAGACTGTTCGGCTGGGAGATGGTAAAATCTGAGAATGCAGAGCTTAAAGTTGACGGAAAACGCGTAGAGAACGCAGTTGAATTCACAGCGGATACAGCAGATAAAGAAGTGCAGATAGAGTTTGTGTTTGATGCATCTGCCCTGGGCGGTTCAGATCTTGTGATTTTTGAGGAATTATATGATATCACAGAGCCGGAGGAGCCGGAATTGGTCGCGGAGCATAAAGATATCGAGAATGAAGAACAGACTGTATTTGTAGAGGAACAGGAAATACGGATACACACGACTGCTGTAAATAAGATGGATGGGAGCAAGACTGTGAAGGCAGACGGGAAAGTGACGATTGTAGATACGGTTGTTATAGAAGGTCTGGAGGTCGGCAGGAAGTATCAATTATCCGGCTGGGAGATGGTAAAATCTGAGAATGCAGAGCTTAAGACTGACGGAAAACGTGTGAAAAGCGATCTTTTCTTTACGGCGGATAGCAAGGATAAGAAGGTGCAGCTTGAATTTACATTTGATGCTTCAGCTTTGGGCGGCCTGAATCTTGTGACTTTTGAGGAGTTATATGATGTTACAGAGCCGGAGAAACCGGAAAAAGTAGCAGTGCATAAGGATATTGCAGATGAAGGGCAGACAGTTTTTGCAGAGAAAAAATCCAAAAAGACAGGACCAAAGGATACACCCTACAAACCGAAAAGAAAGTTGGAACTTATTAAGACCGGAGATGACAATTCCTTGATACATCTTGTGATATTGATGATTATTTCTTGCGTCTCAATATTTACTTGTGTTAGAATAGCACGTAGAGACTAAGAAGAGTAAGGAGGTTGTCGTAATGGGAATGACAATGACGCAGAAGATTTTGGCGGCACATGCAGGGCTGGAAAGCGTGACAGCAGGCCAGTTGATAGAGACAAAGTTAGATGTAGTTATGGCGAACGATATCACCGGGCCTATGGCGCTGCCCATTGTAAAGCAGATGTCAGATAAAGTGTTTGATCGGGATAAGGTTGTGTTCGTGCCGGATCATTTTACTCCGAATAAAGATATTAAATCCGCAGAGAACTCCAAGGCAATCCGTGAATTCGCAAAAGAGCAGGGGTTATCATGGTATTTTGAACAGGGGAAGTCCGGTGTAGAGCATGCAATCCTTCCGGAATCCGGAGTTGTGGCAGCGGGAGAGTGTATCATAGGCGCAGATTCACATACTTGTACATATGGAGCATTGGGAGCGTTTTCAACAGGCGTAGGAACTACGGATATCGCTACAGGTATGGCGACAGGAGAATTGTGGTTCAAGGTTCCGAGCGCGATAAGATTCGTACTTACAGGAAAGCCGGGACCGTATGTAACCGGTAAAGATATCATTATCCATATTATCGGGAAGATCGGTGTGGACGGAGCGCTTTATAAATCTATGGAATTTGCAGGAGACGGTATTGCGAATCTTACGATGGACGACCGATTTACGATGGCGAATATGGCGATTGAAGCCGGAGCTAAAAACGGAATCTTCCCGGTGGATGCACTGACGGAAGAATATCTTCAGGAGCATACGAAGAAAGAATATAAGATATACAGCGCTGATGATGATGCGCAGTATGACGAGGTTGTGGAGGTTGATCTGAGTGAAGTGCGACCGACAGTCGCTTTCCCGCATCTTCCGGGCAATGCAAAGACAATTGATGAGATTGAGGAGATGGAACCGATTAAGATCGATCAGGTAGTGATCGGCTCTTGCACCAATGGAAGAATCACGGATATGAGAAAAGCAGCCGCAATCCTGAAAGGACATACGGTACATCCGGATGTGCGCGTTATGGTTGTTCCTGCGACACAGAAGATTTACAAGCAGTGTATTGCAGAGGGGCTGGTTGATATTTTCATAGATGCGGGCTGTGCGGTGAATACTCCGAGCTGCGGACCGTGTATGGGCGGTCATATGGGTGTTATGGCGGCAGGTGAAAAATGTGTATCCACGACGAACCGCAATTTTGTAGGCAGAATGGGACACGTGGAGTCGCTGATATACCTTGCTTCGCCGGAAGTAGCGGCGGCAAGTGCGATCGCCGGATGCATTGCAAATCCTGAGAAAGTAGGTGACAGATAATGAAGGCGTTAGGACATGTATTCAAATATGGAGATAATGTAGATACAGATGTTATTATTCCGGCAAGATACCTGAATTCTTTTGATGCGCAGGAGCTTGCCAGCCATGCGATGGTGGATATTGATCCTGATTTTGTAAAAAAGGTACAGCCGGGGGATTTGATCGTAGCGAATAAGAATTTTGGCTGCGGTTCTTCAAGGGAACATGCGCCGCTGTGTCTTAAGACAGCGGGAGTGAGCTGCGTGATCGCCGAGACATTTGCGAGAATTTTCTATAGAAATGCGATCAATATCGGACTTCCGATCATTGAATGTCCGGAAGCGGCAAGAGGAATTGAAGCGGGCGATGAAGTAGAAGTTGATTTTGAGAGTGGTAAAATCTATAATAGAACAAAAGGTACCGAGTTTCAGGGGCAGCCGTTCCCGGAGTTTATGCAGAAGCTGATTGCGGCAGGCGGTCTTGTAAAGTACACAAATAGTAAAAAGTAAAAGAAAGGTGAAATTATGGATTTACACTATAAAAGCACACGAGACTCTAACGTGTATGTAACGGCTTCAGAGGCGATTCTTGCCGGACTTGCTCCGGAAGGAGGGCTGTTTGTGCCGGAGCAGATACCGACGCTTTCTGTGTCTCTTGATGAGCTTAAAAAAATGAATTACCAAGAGACGGCATATGCCGTGATGAAGCAATTTCTGACGGATTTTACGGAGGAAGAACTAAGGGAATGTATCGCGAAAGCCTATGATGATAAATTCGATATAGAAAGTATCGCGCCGCTTGTAAAAGTAGATAACACTTACTATTTAGAACTTTTCCATGGCGCAACCATTGCATTCAAGGATATGGCTCTTTCTATCCTGCCGCATCTGCTGACAACTGCCGCAAAGAAGAATCAGGCGGACCATGAGATTGTAATTCTTACTGCCACATCCGGAGATACGGGAAAAGCAGCGATGGCTGGATTCGCAGACGTGGAAGGTACGAGAATCATCGTATTCTATCCGAAAGACGGAGTCAGTAAGGTTCAACAGCTTCAGATGACAACGCAAAAGGGAAAGAATGTAGATGTGGTTGCGATCCATGGGAACTTCGATAACGCCCAGAGCGGCGTGAAAGCCATGTTTGAGGATAAGGAGCTGGCAAAAGAGCTGAATGAGAAAGGATATCAGTTTTCATCTGCCAATTCCATCAATATTGGACGTCTGGTTCCGCAGGTGGCCTATTATGTATACGCCTATGCGAAGCTCTTGGAAAATGATGAGATTGAAGAGGGCGAGAAGGTAGATATAGTTGTGCCGACCGGAAATTTTGGCAATATCCTCGCGGCATATTACGCGAAAAGGATGGGACTGCCCATCAATAAACTGGTATGTGCATCCAATGAAAATAAAGTACTTTTTGATTTTCTGCAGACGGGTGTTTATGATAAAAACAGAAGATTTTTGCTGACAAGTTCCCCATCTATGGATATTCTTATATCCAGTAATCTTGAAAGGCTGATCTACCTGATCGCAGGAGAAGACTCTGAAAAGACGAAGGCGTTAATGGAAGCATTGAAACAGAATGGAAAATACGAGATTTCTGATGATATGCGAGAAAAGCTTTCCGACATAATCGGCGGTTATGCAACAGAGGAGCAGACAGCGGATGAGATCAAGAGAGTCTATGAAAAAACAGGCTATGTGATGGATACACATACAGCAGTTGCATCCTATGTGTGTAATAAAATGTACAGAGGTGATAAAAAATGTATTGTAGCGTCAACGGCCAGCCCGTACAAATTCGTAAAGAGTGTCATGACGGCAATTGATAAAAAATATGCGGATACGGACGAATTTGCACTTTTGGAGACGCTGCGGGATGTCTCTCAAACACAGATGCCGCAGGCGATCAAAGATATTCTTGACGCCGAGGTTATCCATAGAACGGAATGTGATGTGGATAAGATGAAAGAAACTGTGAAACACATATTGAGCTTATTATGAGGTGAAAAGATATGTCAGGACTGGATGGAATATTTGGCATATTTGGAGTTGGCTGCGGGATTTACTGTCTATATGGATATTATATGCTTAAGTTTAAGGGAGAGATTATGCAGTCGCTGTTTCTGCCTAAAGATACGAATATGAATAAGTGTAAGGATTTGCAGGGGTATTGCAAAGAGGCGCAGATACCGGCCTTTGTTTTGGGAATCGTTGTTCTGATATACGGGGCGGTTGACCTTTATAATACTTATGTTCATGGAGTATCAGGAGTGTTGGCTGCGACGATAGTCTTTGTGTTTGCGGCATTAGTTTTCTTCTGCCTGCGTATAAAAAAGATAAACAAGAAGTATTTTGGCATATAGAATTAAGTGAATCCAGATGAAGAGTCGTGAACTTTCACAAAGACTCCGGGCGGAGTAAGTTTAACTTACATCCGCCCGGAGTCTTTTGTATCTGTAACATCTTTTTCAGCTTGTGACAGAATTCTGTTATAAACCTTAAATTTGAGGACCGGCTGAAACTAAAGCTTTTCCCGCCTCGTTGCCTTCGTATTTTGCAAAGTTCTTAACGAATCTCTGAGCAAGGTCTTTCGCTTTTGCCTCCCACTCAGTAGCATCTGCGTATGTGTCGCGCGGATCAAGAATACCGGGGTCTACGCCCGGAAGCTCTGTCGGAACTTCAAAGTTGAAGTATGGAATCTTCTTTGTCGGAGCATTCAGAATATCGCCGTTCAAGATCGCATCGATGATACCGCGGGTGTCTTTGATCGTGATACGTTTTCCGGTTCCGTTCCATCCGGTGTTAACCAGATATGCCTTGGCGCCGTTAGCTTCCATTCTCTTAACAAGCTCTTCGCCATATTTTGTCGGGTGCAGCTCTAAGAATGCCTGACCGAAGCAAGCGGAGAATGTAGGCGTCGGCTCTGTAATACCACGCTCTGTACCGGCAAGCTTAGCTGTGAATCCTGACAGGAAATAGTACTGCGTCTGTTCCGGAGTCAGGATAGATACCGGCGGAAGTACTCCGAAAGCATCTGCAGATAAGAAGATTACTTCTTTGGCTGCCGGTGCGGCAGATACCGGGCGGACAATCTTTTCAATATGATCGATCGGATAGGATACACGTGTATTCTCAGTTACACTCTTATCATTAAAATCGATCTTACCGTCAGCATCCAGCGTTACATTCTCAAGAAGAGCGTTGCGCTTGATCGCATTGTAGATATCCGGCTCAGACTCTTTATCAAGGTTGATGACTTTAGCATAGCAGCCGCCTTCAAAGTTGAAGACACCGTTGTCATCCCAACCGTGCTCATCATCGCCGATGAGGAGACGTTTCGGATCTGTGGAAAGAGTTGTCTTGCCTGTACCAGAAAGACCGAAGAAGATTGCTGTATTCTCTCCGTTCATGTCTGTGTTAGCAGAACAGTGCATAGAAGCGATGCCCTTGAGCGGCAGATAGTAGTTCATCATGGAGAACATACCTTTCTTCATCTCTCCGCCATACCATGTATTAAGGATAACCTGCTCGCGGCTTGTGATGTTAAATACTGCCGCTGTCTCTGAGTTCAGGCCTAATTCTTTATAATTCTCTACTTTTGCCTTGGAAGCGTTGTAAACAACGAAGTCAGGCTCAAAGTTTGCAAGTTCTTCATCTGTAGGCTGGATGAACATATTCTTAACAAAGTGAGCCTGCCATGCAACTTCCATAATAAAACGGATCGCCATACGAGTGTCAGCATTGGTGCCGCAGAATGCATCTACTACAAAAAGTCTCTTTCCAGAAAGTTCTTTCAATGCAAGATCCTTTACAACGGCCCATGACTCCTCGGAAAGTGGATGGTTATCGTTCTTATACTCATCAGAAGTCCACCATACGGTGTCTTTTGAGTTCTCATCCATTACGATAAACTTGTCCTTAGGAGAACGGCCTGTGTAGATACCAGTCATTACATTGACTGCACCGAGTTCACTTACCTGACCTTTTTCATAACCTTCCAGTTCAGGCTTTGTTTCTTCTTCAAATAACATCTCAAAAGAAGGATTGTGAACAATTTCTGTAGTTCCGGTAATGCCATACTTGCTTAAATTGATTTCTGCCATTTTTAAATATCCTTTCTTCCTTCAATATTTGCCTGCATATGCAGGAACTGTGACATTCTCACACAAAACAGACATTGTGTTTCTCTTTCATATTATACATAATCATACGATAAAATCAATAAAAATCCTCCAAAATTTTTCAAAATTGTTATAAACTTCACAAAGTGGTTATCTAAAGATTCATTTTTTTATAGTTGTAAAATTCATAGAAATGGGTTATAATAATTCCAGCGAATTACCTGAGATGTTCGACAACTTCTGTAATTTTGAACCTACAAAACTTTAAACGGGACTCTTATATCTCCGTAATATGTCAGGCCTCCATTTACGCAGGGGAAGACAAAAAAGCGGATGCGGACACCCACCTAGCTGTGGCTAGGAGTCAAAATACAGGAACCGGCATTTTGGGGAATGTACAAAAGAGAAAAGGCAGCCTCATATGGCTGTCTTTTTAATAGTTTGTGCAAGGTTTAACAGAGTTTACCCCAAAAGGGGTGTCGATTTGAAAAGAAGCAATAGAAGTATCAAGATGAAGAAGAGACAGAAAAAAAACAAAGAAAGACTGTTTTATTATGGAATGGCGCTTCTGACAGCGGTCTTCGTTGTCGTCGGGCTTACGACGGCTATAAAGGGAGCGGCAGAGGAAAGCGTGGAAGTGAGCAGGGCAGAAAAAGTAAAGCCGGAAGATGAAGAAAAAGCGGACAAAGTTAAAGAAGATAATGATAAAACAGATGAAGAGAAAAACAAAGAAACGGATCAAAATGAGAAAATAACAGCCGATAATCCAGACATTCGTGTCCTTATTATGACGAACGGCTTTAGCGATATCACGCATTCGCAGGTCAGCCTGTCGTCTGAGTCAGGGATGGTTGTTACATATGGAGAGAATAAAAAAGAATATAAAGGGGAAAACACACTCAAAATAGCTCCGGATCACAAGTGGTTTGATGAGGGGACAGTGCGTGTCGGCGCAAAAAAGGGTAAGATTAAGATAGAAAGCATAAAACGGGGCGACGGACAGCCGTCCTACGACGGTGTGATTGAGCTTAGAAGCACGGCGGAAGGAATTGTAATCATAAATGAGCTTCCGGTGGAAAGCTATCTCTGCGGAGTTGTTCCCAGCGAGATGCCGGCTTCCTATGAGATGGAGGCACTGAAGGCACAGTCGGTATGTGCCAGGAGCTATGCCTACAGGCAGATGGAAAAGTATGCGTATCCGGAGTATGAAGCGCATATTAACGACAGCACCAGTTATCAGGTTTATAACAATTCCAAACAGGCAAAAGCTTCTTCAAAAGCAGTAAAAGAGACGGCAGGACAGACAGTCAGGTATAAAGGCGAGATTGTGTCTACATATTTCTACTCTACATCTTGCGGTAAGACTACGACAATGGAGGCGTGGGGAACAAAGCCGGGCAAGAAGAACGGATATCTGTATTCCGCAGAGGTAAAAGGCGAGAACGGCGATTATGAAAAGGAGCTGCCGTGGTATCGCTGGTCTGTGACCGCACCGGCAGAGACTTTGTCTAATCTGGTCGGTCTGAACACAGGGAAAGATATCGGAAGGCTTGAAAGCATTGAGATTACGAAGCGCGGACCGGGGGATGTGGCAATTGTCATGAAAGCTGTCGGAGATAAAGGAAGTGTCACAGTAAAAACGGAGAATAAGATACGAAGAGCTTTGGGAGGAAGTGAGTATAAGATCAGGAGACAGGATGGCAGTGAGACGAACGGCAGAGATTTATTGCCCAGCGCTTTTTTTACAATTGAAAAAAAGGGCGATGAATTTGTAATACAAGGCGGAGGATTTGGACACGGCATAGGTATGAGCCAGACAGGGGCCAATGAGATGGCGAAGCAGGGGAAAAATTATAAGGAAATACTTGCGCTGTTTTATAAAGATATTACGGTGGAATAATTTTTTATCGGATACATTTTATGCATTTTTAATATTTTTCATGAAATTGTTAGCACTCAATCAAAAAGAGTGCTAATTTTCTATTGACATTTATTTGCGGCGGTATTATTATATCATTTAGGCAAAAGGGAAAGCATCATTGTGATCAATTACTAAAAAAATAAATACAATATGAAAGAAAACAGGAGTGATAATTATGGGAAAAAAAGGGAATTTATCAATCAGCAGTGAAAACATATTTCCAATCATTAAAAAGTGGGTGTATTCCGATCACGATATTTTTGTGAGAGAGATGGTGTCTAATGGCTGTGATGCGATTACAAAGCTTAGAAAGCTGGATGTGATGGGCGAATACCAGCTGCCGGACGATTATAAGGCGAAGATTCAGATTATTGTGAATCCGGAAGAGAAGACTTTGAAGTTCATTGATACCGGACTTGGTATGACGGCGGAGGAAGTAGAAGAGTATATTACACAGATCGCGTTTTCCGGAGCAACCGAATTTCTGGAGAAATATAAGGATAAGACAACGGAAGATGATATGATCGGACATTTCGGACTTGGATTCTATTCGGCATTTATGGTGGCGGACGAAGTGCAGATCGACACTCTTTCTTATAAAGAGGGTGCAGCCGCGGTCCACTGGGTAAGCGACGGCGGCACAGAGTATGAGATGGAAGAAGGAACGAAGGATACGGTCGGTTCTGAGATTACCCTTTATCTGAATGAGGACAGCCTTGAATTTGCCAATGAGTATCGCATGAGAGAAGTTATTGAGAAATACTGTTCCTTTATGCCGGTAGAGATTTTCCTTTCCAAAGCGAATGCAGAGACGGAATACGAGACGATTGATGAGGAAGATTTGAAGGATACTGATATTGTCGTTGAGCATATCCATGAAGAAGCTAAGATGGAAGAGAAAGAGAATGAGAATGGCGAGAAGGAGATGGTAGAGGTATCTCCTGCCAGAGAAAAGGTTAAGATTGAAAAACGTCCTGTTTCCTTAAGCGACATTCATCCACTGTGGACAAAGCATCCGAATGAATGCTCTGACGAGGATTATAAGGAGTTCTACCGCAAGGTGTTCCTTGATTATAAAGAGCCGTTATTTTGGATCCATCTGAATATGGATTATCCGTTTAACCTGAAGGGAATCCTTTATTTCCCAAGGATCAATACGGAGTATGATTCTATAGAGGGAACGATTAAGCTGTATAATAATCAGGTATTTATTGCAGACAATATCAAAGAGGTCATTCCGGAATTCCTGATGGTGCTTAAGGGTGTGATCGACTGCCCGGACTTGCCGCTTAACGTATCAAGAAGCGCGCTGCAGAATGATGGATTTGTTAATAAGATTGCGGATTACATTGCGAAGAAGGTTGCGGATAAGCTTTCTGGTATGTGCAAGACAAAGAGAGAGGATTATGAGAAATACTGGGATGATATCAGCCCGTTTGTAAAATTCGGTTGTCTGAAGGATGAAAAATTCTGTGACAAGATGAAGGATGCGATTCTCTTTAAGAACATTGACGGAAAATATCTGACGCTTAAGGACTGTATCGAAGAAAACGGCGGAGAGTCAGAGAAGCCGGAGGATAAGAAAGAAGAGAAGACAAAAGAGACAGCACAGGAAAATGCGTCTGAAGACGGAACCTCTGATGAAAATGTTGACAGCAAGGAAGAGAAGAAGACAACCATCTACTATGTGACAGATGAGATTCAGCAGAGCCAGTATATCAACATGTTCCGAAATCAAGGACAGGATGCGGTTATCTTAAGCCATAATATTGATTCACCGTTTATCACTCAGCTTGAGCAGCGCAACGAGAACATTCAGTTCCAGAGGATTGACGCGGATGTAACGGATACCGCAAAGGAAGAGGTTGCAGAGACGGATAAAGAGGCATTCCAAAAGACGACAGATAGTCTGACAGAAATTTTCCGAAAGGAACTGGGTAATGACAAGCTGGAAGTAAAGGTTGAGAAACTCAAAGATGACAAGGTTGCATCCATGATCACTCTTTCGGAACAGAGCCGCCGTATGCAGGAGATGATGAAGATGTACGGTATGGGCGCTATGGGAATGGATACGGGAAATGACGGAACTCTGATTCTCAATGCTAATCATCCGCTTGTACAGTATGTGGTAGATCATAAAGAGAATGAGAATGTATCTGTCATTTGCAAGCAGCTCTACGATCTTGCCATGATCGCGCATAAGCCGCTGAATCCAGAAGAGATGACAGCCTTTGTACAGAGAAGCAATGAGATTATGCTGCTCCTTACAAAATAGAAAAAACTATTATAAAGATAAGGGAAAAGCCGGAATACAATTATCAGATGTGTTTCGGTTTTTTGCCGGTCATACGGAAATTTTTGGAAGAGAGTTTTTTGATGGACAAAATATGGCAAATCGGGTAGAATATAGGACATATAGGGGTGGATTATGGAAAAGTTAAGACGGATTTTTTTGAAAGTTTCACAAATACCGGATCAGGTTTCCAAAGTACATGTGGGTGCGTATGCTGCGCAGGCCGCATATTTTTTGATGCTCTGCATGATTCCGATCATCCTTCTTCTTTTGACGCTGGTGCAGTTTACGCCAGTGACGAAAGCGGACGTTATGACAGCGGTTATAAAGGTGTTTCCGTCGTCTGTAGATTCGATGATCACATCCATTGTCAATCAGGTGTATAATCAGTCTACCGGAATTATTCCTATTACGCTTATTGTAGCTTTATGGTCAGCGGGCAAGGGTGTATTATCTATAACGACAGGGCTTAATAGTATCTATGGCTGTCCAGAGACACGTAATTATTTTTTCTTAAGGATAAGAGCAACTTTGTATACGGTTATGTTTGTTGTTGTTATCCTGCTTCTTCTGGTATTGTCGGTGTTTGGCAATTCGCTGAACCTGTTTATTCTTGAGCATCTTCCGTTTATGTCGAGAACGGCGGACTGGCTGATCGAGGCCAGAACTTTTATTTCCCCGGCGGTGCTGGTAGTGTTCTGCCTCCTGATCTATAAGTTTCTTCCGAACCGAAGGGATCGGCTTATAAAACAGCTTCCGGGAGCCGCGTTCGCAGCGCTTGGCTGGATGGTCGTTTCATGGATTTTTTCTATATATCTGGATATTTTCAAAGGATTTTCCAGTATGTACGGAAGTCTTACGACCATTGTACTGATCATGCTGTGGATGTATTTTTGCATGTACAGTATCTTGCTCGGCGGGGAGTTGAATGTGCTGCTGTATGATGAACTGTTTGATACAAAAGATACGAAAAAGATTAGAAAGTGATGAGGAAAGAGAATTGATAAAGATAGAAATACCTAATTATAAGACATTAGAACTGAAATATCTTGTTTTAGATTATAACGGAACGATCGCTCTGGACGGAGAGATACATAAGACGGTGAAGGAGCAGCTGCTTAAGCTGTCTGAGAATCTGGAGATTTATGTGCTGACTGCGGACACCCACGGAACAGCGAAGCAGATGTGCGAGGGACTTCCTCTTAAGATTCAGACTTTCCCGACGGATGGGGCGCTGGATGAAAAGCTGGCGGTCATCGAAGAACTTGGTTCTGACCTGTGTGTGGCGATCGGGAACGGGCGCAATGACAAGCTTATGTGCCGGGCAAGCGCACTTGCAATCGCTGTATTGGAGCAGGAAGGTATGTGCGGAAGACTTCTTGGAGAAGCAGACGTATGTACAAGAAATATTGAGGATGCGCTTGATCTGCTGTTGAAACCGAAGAGGCTGATAGCTACGCTCCGGGGATAGAATGTTTCAGGCGGAATGATTTTTAAAGTTTTCACTCTTGACATTGTTTATTAGTGTGTTACAATGTTGAGGTATGAAAAGACAAAAGCGATGACCGTGTAAAGTAGAGAGTCATTTTCCATCAGAGAGGGGGAATCTCTGGCTGAAAGTTCCCTCAGGTTCGGATGGCAATCGAATTTCCCACGTAAGCTGCATTTTTGAAATGAAACCCAAAGGGCATCTGTAATATATGCCCGTGCGGGCAGGTGGACGTACGTCCATCAATAGTAGGAAATGCCGTGCCTGCTCGTTACGCAGCAATGAGTGTCTGCATAGTTCTTTCACAGCATATGCAGGAATCAGGGTGGTATCGCGGGTTGTCCCCGTCCCTACAGTTATAGGGACGGGGATTTTTTGTGCAAATATATCTGCATTGATTAGTAAGATGGAAAGGAAGCTAATGTGATGAAAGAAAGATTACAGAACATCAAGAACGAGGCGTTAAAAGCGATTGAAGCTGCTGATATGCCGGAGAAACTGAATGATGTGCGTGTAAGGTTCCTCGGAAAAAAGGGCGAGCTTACCGCAGTGTTAAAGGGAATGAAGGATGTGGCTGCCGAGGAGAGACCGAAGGTAGGACAGATGGTGAATGAGACAAGGGCGGCCATCGAGTCGGTTCTTGAAGAGAGCAAAAAGAAGATGGAGCGTGCCATCCGTGAGGAAAAGATGAAGCAGGAAGTGATCGATGTTACATTGCCTTCCAAAAAAAATATGGTGGGGCACCGTCATCCGAATACGATTGCTTTAGAGGAAGTAGAGAGAATTTTCGTGGGTATGGGTTATGAAGTAGTAGAAGGACCAGAGGTAGAATATGACCTTTATAACTTCGAAAAGCTGAATATTCCTGCCGACCATCCGGCGAAGGATGAGCAGGATACCTTCTACATTAACAAGGATATCGTGCTGCGTACCCAGACATCCCCGGTACAGGCACGTGTTATGGAACAGGGCCGTCTTCCGATCCGTATGATCGCGCCGGGAAGGGTATTTCGGTCTGATGAGGTGGATGCGACGCATTCTCCGTCATTCCATCAGATTGAAGGACTTGTGATCGATAAGAATATTTCCTTCTCAGATCTGAAAGGAACGCTGGAAATATTTGCAAAGGAGTTATTCGGACCGGATACAAAGACGAAGTTCCGTCCGCACCATTTTCCATTTACAGAGCCAAGCGCGGAGGTGGATGTATCTTGTTTTAAATGCGGAGGAAAGGGCTGCCGGTTCTGTAAAGGATCCGGCTGGATAGAGATACTTGGCTGTGGTATGGTGCATCCTCATGTGCTGGAGATGTGCGGAATCGATCCAAATGAGTATACTGGTTTCGCGTTCGGCGTAGGATTAGAGCGAATCGCATTGCTGAAATACGAGATAGATGATATGAGGCTGCTGTATGAAAATGATATCAGGTTTCTGAAACAGTGGTAAATATTTTGAATTTTATATATTAGGAAGGAGTAAAGAATGAATACATCATTATCATGGATAAAAGCATATGTTCCAGACCTTAATGTGACTGCACAGGAATATGCAGATGCGATGACTCTGTCGGGAACAAAGGTAGAAGGATATGAAAAATTAGATGCTGACCTTGACAAGATCGTCGTTGGCCGGATTGACAAGATTGAAAAGCACCCGGATGCGGATAAGCTGATCATCTGCCAGGTAAACGTAGGGACGGAGACGGTGCAGATCGTCACAGGCGCTCCGAATGTAAAGGAAGGCGACAAAGTTCCGGTCGTTCTGGATGGCGGGCGTGTAGCAGGAGGGCATGAACCGGGAAGCCGCGTGGAAGGCGGAGTGAAGATTAAAAAGGGCAAGCTTCGCGGAGTGGAAAGCTTTGGCATGATGTGCTCCATTGAAGAGCTTGGCTCCAACAAGGATATGTATCCGGAATCGCCGGAATACGGAATCTACATTTTTGAAGATGATGTGAAGGTTGGCGAAAGTGCAATAGAGGCGCTCGGGCTTAACGATGTTGTATTTGAATACGAGGTGACATCTAACAGAGTGGATTGCTTCAGCGTAGTCGGAATTGCAAGGGAAGCGGCAGCGACCTTCCGGAAGAAATTCCATCCTCCGGTGGTAACCGAGACGGGCAATAACGAAGATGTGAACGACTATATTAAAGTCACGGTAAAGGATACAGAGCTCTGTCCGAGATACTGCGCAAGAGTGGTAAAAAATATTAAGATCGGACCTTCACCAAAGTGGATGCAGCGCAGACTTGCTTCCGTAGGAATCCGTCCCATCAACAATCTGGTTGATATCACAAACTATGTGATGGAGGAATACGGACAGCCCATGCATGCATATGATCTCGACACAATTGCAGGAAGAGAGATTATTGTCCGCAGAGCTGATAAGGATGAGAAATTTGTGACATTGGACGGACAGGAACGCCGGATGGACGATTCTGTGCTGATGATCTGCGACGGAGAAAAGTCTGTTGGTATCGCAGGTATCATGGGAGGAGAGAATTCCATGATCACGGACGACGTGCATACGATGCTTTTCGAGGCCGCATGTTTTGACGGAACGAATATTCGCAAATCCAGTAAAAAAGTAGGGCTTCGTACGGACGCTTCCGGAAAGTTTGAGAAAGGACTCGATCCGAACAATGCCAAAGCAGCAATCGACCGTGCCTGCCAACTGGTAGAAGAGATGGGCGCCGGTGAAGTGGTAGGCGGTATCGTAGATGTATACGGGAAGAAAAAAGAACCGGTGAGAGTTCCGTTTGACGCAGACCAGATCAATGCGCTTCTTGGAACGGATATTTCCAAAGAGGATATGCTTTCTTATTTTAAAATGATTGATCTTGAATATGATGAAACGGCCGGTGAAGTCATTGCACCGACCTTCCGGCATGATCTGTTTCGTCTGGCGGATCTGGCAGAGGAGGTCGCAAGATTTTACGGATACGACAATATCCCGACGACGCTTCCGAAGGGAGAGGCTACTACCGGAAAGCTTTCCTTCAAGTTAAGAATTGAAGAGGCGGCTCGCGATATTGCAGAATTCTGCGGTTTCAGTCAGGGCATGACGTATTCCTTTGAGAGTCCGAAGGTGTTTGACAAATTGCTGCTTCCGGCGGATTCACCTCTTCGCAACGCTGTCGAGATCATGAACCCTCTGGGAGAGGATTACAGTATCATGCGTACGATTTCCCTGAACGGAATGCTGACGTCGCTGGCGACGAACTATAATCGGAGAAATAAGAATGTAAGGCTCTATGAGCTGGGAAATATCTATCTTCCGAAGTCGCTTCCGCTTACCAGACTTCCAGAGGAGAGAATGCAGTTTACGCTGGGAATGTATGGAGAAGGCGATTTCTTTAGCATGAAAGGCGTGATTGAGGAATTCTTTGAGAAAGTAGGACTGTATAAGAAAGAGACTTATGATCCGAAGGCTAATAAACCGTTTCTTCATCCGGGGCGTCAGGCAAATATCATCTATGACGGTAAGATTATGGGATATCTTGGTGAAGTTCATCCGGACGTGGCGGATATTTACGGAATCGGCGGGAAGGCTTACGTGGCGGTTATTGATATGCCGGAAATCGTGAAGCGGGCTACCTTTGACCGAAAATTTGTGGGACTTGCAAAATTCCCGGCAGTGAACCGTGATATCAGTATGGTGATGCCAAAGGAAATACTGGCCGGACAGATAGAGGCGGTGATCGAGAGGAAGGGCGGAGCATATCTGGAAAGTTATTCTCTGTTTGACATCTATGAAGGCTCACAGATTAAGGAAGGTTATAAGTCCATTGCTTATTCGATTGTATTCCGGGCAAAGGATAAGACGTTGTCAGATGGGGAAGTAACAGAAGCGATGGAACGGATCTTGAAAGCATTAGAAGCAATGGGAATTGAACTTCGCAAATAGGAAAAGAGGTTTTACACATGAATAAGAAGCAGACGATAGGCCTTGCGGTGGCAGCCGGATTGTTTATTTTGATTGGCGCGAGCAGCGTGCTTACAAACGCCTTATCGAAAAAGGCGCTGGATGAAAGCGTTACGGAGATGCTGTCGCTGACAAACGGAGTGGAATTTAACGCACCGAAGAAAGATTATATCGCAGTGGTCAATGTGGTGGGAACAATAGAAGAGCAGATTGAGACAGGAGCTTTTGATACAGTGCAAAGTTATCAGCATGTTACGACACTGGATTATATTGACAAGCTGATAGCAGATACGAATAACAAAGGGATGCTGCTCTACGTAGATTCTCCCGGCGGTGCAGTCTACGAGTCGGAAGAGTTGTATGATAAGCTTCAGGAATATAAGGAGAAGACTGGGCGGCCGATCTGGGATTATATGGCACATTATGCGGCATCGGGAGGATATATGGTATCTATGCCTGCAGATAAGATTTACGCCAATCCTAATACAACGACAGGTTCAATCGGAGTTATCATGTCCGGATTTGATTTGACAGGACTTTATGAAAAGCTCGGAATGCGCTATATCAGTATTACGAGCGGCAAGAATAAAGACAGCAGCAAGATGACGGATGAACAGATTGAAATCTATCAGTCTCAGGTAAATGAGTGTTATGAGGACTTTGTAGCAAAGGTATCAGAGGGAAGAAATATGTCCGCGGAGGCAGTGAAGGCTCTGGCGGACGGGCGGACTTATACTGCAAAGCAGGCGAAGGAGAATGGTCTTATCGACGAGATCAGCCTGTTTGACGATATGAAAGCGGATATGAGCCGCGAGCTTGGAATCAGTGAATTCTATCAGCCGAAATCAAAGGAGAATATCTTTGCCGATCTGTTTTCAAAAGCGTCTGAATTGGTTCCGAAATCAGAAGCACAAATACTAAAAGAGACCGCAGAGGAGAAAGAAAGCGGGGTGCTGATGTATTATGCAGAACAGTTACGATAACAGCCGGACAGAGTATGAATATGCGGGTTTTTGGGTTCGGCTTGCGGCTTATCTGATAGACAGTATGGCCGTGTTTGCCGCGCTTTTGGTTGTGCGTCTCATCATGTCAGGTTTTATGGCGGCAGTTAAGGGGACGGTACTGGGAGGAAATATATTGTTCCAGTATAACCTGAAGGATATTGTACTGTATGCGGCAGAAGTATTGTATTTTATTCTCTGTACTTATTATACAGGAACGACTCTCGGGAAAAAAGCAATGAATCTTCGTGTAATCCGTGCGGATGGGGAGGAGAAATTAGAGCTTTTTACAGTGGTATACCGCGAGACGGTCGGAAGATTTCTTAGCAGCGTGATTATGGGCGCCGGCTACCTCATGGTCGGCATAGATAAAGAAAAACGGGGAATCCATGACATTCTCTGCGATACAAGAGTCATCTATGCGAAGAAGATCAAAGTCTTTAAGATGGAGCAGGTATTTCTGCCTCTTGCAGAGCCGATGGGGAGAGTTCCGAAGCAGGAGATGAATTCAGAGAGCGAGACGCCAGTCAATCATTCTTCGATGCCGTGGGATGCTCCGTATGCGGGCAAGGAGAATAGTCAGGAATCACAGAAAGGAATTCATGATCAATGAAACGAACGGATTTTTATTATGAATTGCCGGAAGAGTTGATTGCGCAGGATCCGTTAGAGGATCGTTCCAGCTCCAGACTTCTTGTACTTGACAGGAAGTCCGGGGCTGTTTCTCACCATGTATTCAGAGAAATTACAGAGTATCTTAAAGAGGGTGACTGCCTTGTTATCAATGATACAAAGGTGATTCCGGCCCGGCTTATCGGTTCTAAGATTGGAACGGATGCCAAAATAGAAGTATTACTGTTGAAAAGAAAAGAAAATAACATATGGGAAACTCTTGTAAAACCGGGGAAAAAGATGAAGGCAGGAGCGAAGCTAAGCTTCGGAGACGGTTTGCTGACGGGAGAGGTTATAGATATCGTAGAAGAAGGAAACCGTCTGATCCGGTTTTCTTTCGAGGGAATCTTTGAAGAGATACTGGATCAGTTAGGCCAGATGCCGCTTCCGCCCTATATCACTCACCAGCTTCAGGATAAGAACCGCTACCAGACCGTGTATGCGAAGCACACCGGTTCTGCTGCTGCGCCTACGGCGGGACTTCATTTTACACCGGAGCTTTTAGGGGCAATCGAGGAAAGAGGGATTGAGATTGCAAAGGTTACGTTGCATGTAGGCTTAGGGACGTTCCGGCCGGTGAAGGTGGACGAGATCACAGATCATCATATGCATTCGGAATTTTATCAAATTGACGAAGAGGCTGCGAAGAAGATTAACCGGGTAAAAGCAACCGGGAACAGGGTTATATGTGTGGGGACGACGAGCTGCCGCACCATCGAGTCTGCGGCGGATGAAAGCGGACATCTAAAGGCAAAGAGCGGGTGGACGGATATTTTTATCTATCCGGGATATGAGTTTCGAGCGCTTGACGGGCTGATCACCAATTTTCATCTGCCGGAGTCGACGCTTATTATGCTGGTGAGCGCGCTGGCAGGAAGAGAGAATGTGCTGGCGGCTTATGAAGAAGCGGTAAAGGAGAGGTATCGGTTCTTTTCCTTCGGGGATGCGATGCTGGTGATTTGACACCGGAATAATTCAAAAGAGTAGTATTTTGTTCTGTAATAACTTTGCAACAACTGTATCTTATGATATGGCTGTAAAATGAGATCGGGAGCCGGCACTGATTGCCGCACCGTTATGAGAAAGGGGCAAAGATTATGAACAGAAAATGGAAAAGGTACAGAGTATTGTTGATCGCTGCCGGGATGGCAGTATGTATGACGGCAGGACTGGCGATGGGAATAAGCTGGTCAAGAAGCCGCACGGAAAAGATGGTTACGCAGGCTGCGGATAAAGAGTTTGCGGTCACCAAGCAGAAGGGAGAGGACGCGGAGGATGAACCCGCTCCGCTGTATTTTTCGGTAGACGCACAGCAAAAAATGCTGTATAAAGATGCGGTTGCCGATGAGGAGATTGTAAAAGAGGTGTGCAGTAAGTTTGATGCTGACTTTGATTCCGTCCGGATGAAAGACGTCACACGGGAAATGCGGGATTACGAGGAGGCACTGTGGCTTCGGAAAAACATGGGAGAGTGTGCTTTGCTTGACGAAGAAGCGGACGAAAAGAATGCGGTGCGTGAGATATCTTCTCTGGAGATCTATATCTGCGAGATCTACGCTTTTGGGGAGGGGAAGGCTGTGATTGAGGGTATGTGCAAGGAGTTTGGAATCAACCCCAAAGGTGCGGTCATCTCTGATCTGACACCAGAGCAGTTGGCGCAGATTGGCGAAGAGGCGTATATGACCTCCGATCATCCAAAGGAGTGACCGATCGTGGCAGATATATTGATCATTGAAGACGATAAAAAGATAAATGAACTGATCCGCAGAACCCTGTCTATGACAGGACATCAGGGGCTTACGGCTTTTTCAGGCCGGGAGGCCCTTTTGTCGCTTGAACAGAAAAGAGCCGATCTGATTCTGCTGGATATCGGGCTTCCGGATATGGATGGATTTTCGCTGATGCGACGGCTGTCTGAAGATTACGGAGACATCCCTGTGATCTGTGTGACGGCGCGGGACGAAGTGGCGGACAGGGTGAAGGGGCTTGTGGGAGGGGCAGAGGATTATATCGTAAAGCCCTTTGCCATGGAAGAACTTCTCGCCAGAGTCCAAGTAGTGCTGCGGCGTTTTCACAAGGAGCAGAATATCTATGTGATCCGGGATGTGGAAGTGAACCTGGCGGCGGGCACTGCGGCGAGAGGCGGGAGGGCTGTGGAGCTTACGAACCGGGAGTTTGAACTTTTAAAGATTCTTTTGATTAACAAGAATATTGCTCTTTCACGGGAACGTCTGCTTGACCTTGCGTGGGGAATGGATTATTACGGGGATGACAGGACAGTGGATGTGCATATCCGAAGGCTTAGACAAAAATTAGGGCTGGAAAAGGATATTAAGACGGTTTTTAAATACGGATACCGATTGGAGATATAGGATGCAGATCTGGAAGAAAAATTTTTTGACCATCTATGCATTATTCTTGGTTGTTATCTGCGGGGGGCTTCTGCTGCTGGATGGCTATATTTCGCAGAATGAACTAAAGCAGTGGGTGGAACATGGGAAAAGAAGCGAAAAAAGTTTACTTTACCTTGCGGCCGGACTTAAGGATGGAGAAGTCAGCCGCATGAGCATGAGTCTGGAGGATGCGGCAAAAGGATATCAGAAATCAGGTGTGCAGGTCCGGATACGGATGAATTCATACGTTGTGACAGATTATTATCCGGAGGGGCTTGAGAGCGAAAAGAATGTGGATATTAAAAAGATGGAAGGCGGACGTTTTCTGATCATAAGAGAGAAGAAGGAAGTGGGTGGAGATGTCATAGAGGTAAACTATGCAGAAAGCCTTACGGAATTAACACGGCTTCAGACAAGAAGAATGTGGATCTTTTGTACTGCGGGGCCGCTGTTTTCGGCGGGCATCGGTATTTTTCTATATTATATGATGCGGCGGATTAACCGTCCGGTGAACCAGATAGCCCATGAGCTTCGGACACCACTTACGGGAATCCGGGGATATGCAGAATATCTTATGATGGGTAAGCTGACAAAAGAGGATTGCTTCTTTGCCGCAAAGCAGATTGTGGACAGTGCGAAGAGTCTGGAAAGCATTACAGAAAAACTGCTGATCATGGGGAACGTGAGGGAAGGCGCGCTCCAGATTGATCGGATAGACGTAAGGAGACTTTTTAGCGGACTTGAAGACAAGTACCCAGATATAGAGACAGACTGCCGGATCAATTATTTGAATGGAGATGAGACGCTTGTAAAGTGTCTGTTAGAAAACCTGACCGCAAATGCAAAGAACGCCGGATGTCGGGTGAGGATCACGGTGGATGAAAGGGAAATCCGTGTCTGGAATGACGGAGAACCGATGGACGAAAAACTTATAAAAGCAGTTAATAAAGGACAGGAACTGACGGACAGACGTGCGGGGAAACATGGCTATGGTATTCAAGTGTGCCGGGAGATTGCGGCGGTACATGGGTGGAAGATGCGCTATATATCGACGGGAAAGGAAGGTACGACGGCGATATGCAGATTCGGATAGATGTGCGGTTTGAATTGCTTCTTTTTTGTGATATACTTTTAAAACAGAGTAAAGGGGTAGGTGGGAATGGAAGGACAAAGAATGTGCAGTCAGAGCTTAAGACGGGGATACACTACCGGAACATGCGCTCAGGCGGCGACAAAGGCCGCTATGCTGCTGCTGTTTGGAATCAGTAAGGCAGACGAGCTGACAGACGTGCGGGTGGAGCTCCCAAAAGGAGAAAGACTCAATCTGGAAATCAGAGACATTAAAATAGAATATAAAGAAACGGAGAAGTTTCCAGATACTGTTTCCTGCGCTGTGAAGAAGGATAGCGGAGACGATCCCGATATTACAGACGGTATTTTTGTATACAGTAAAGTGAGACGCATGGTCAGTAGCGGAGAGGGGAGAGTTATCAGGCTGGACGGAGGAAGAGGGATTGGCAGAGTGACGAGACCGGGACTGGATCAGCCGGTGGGCGCCGCGGCGATCAACCGTATTCCGCGGCAGATGATTACCAGAGAAGCGGAAGCTATCTGCGAGGAGATCGGATATGAAGGAGAAATTGATATTGAACTATCTGTCCCTGACGGGGAGGAACTTGCGAAGAAGACTTTCAATCCGAGGCTTGGTGTGGAGGGAGGTCTTTCTATACTTGGGACAAGTGGAATTGTAGAGCCTATGAGTGAACAGGCGATTTTAGACACGATTTATCTGGATATGAAGGTGAAGATTAAAGGACAGAAGTCAGGAAAGAAGATTCTTATTATGGCGCCGGGAAATTACGGGTTGGAATTTTTAAAGGAAGCGTACGGGATAGAAGAGGATGAGGTTGTCAAGTGCAGTAATTTTATTGGGCAGTCCATTGATATGGCAAAGGAGCTTCAGTGTGACGCGCTGTTACTTGCAGGACATATCGGGAAATTGGTGAAAGTAGCCGGGGGAATTATGAATACCCATTCCAGATGGGCGGACAGCCGGATGGAACTTCTGGCAGCAGGAGCGCTCAGGGCAGGGTTCTCGGCAGAAAAATCGAGAGAACTTTTAGAGTGTGCGACGGCAGACGATGCACTTTCACGGTGTACGAAAGAGGAACAGGAGTCTCTCATGTATCAGGTTTTGGAGAAGATACAGGAGTATTTGAGGATGCGCGCCGGAGAAGAGATGCTGATAGAAGCCGTGATATTTTCAAAAGTGTACGGCATCCTTGGAAAGACAAGCCGGGCAGATGAGATAGCGGCTGCGAAATTCCGGGAGTGTGACGGGAATTAAAAAAATGAGAGGAGAAGATGATAATGGATGGGAAATTATATGGAATCGGGGTCGGTCCCGGTGATCCAGAGTATCTTACCATAAAAGCGCTGCGTCTGATCAAGGAGTGCGATGTCATTGCAGTTCCGGGGAGGAGCCCGCAGGATACGGTTGCTTATAAAATTGTCGATGGGATCTATCCAGAGATTGAGAAAAAGGAGCTTTTAGGGATACATATGCCCATGACGAAGGATAAAGCCGTTTTGAAAACGAGCCATGAGAAAGGAGCAGACAGGCTTTGCGAAGAGCTTGATCGGGGAAAGAACGTTGCATTTCTCACATTAGGCGATCCGACGATTTATTCTACGTATATTTATCTGCATGAGGAGGTAAAAAGAAAGGGGTATCCTGTGGAGATTGTGAGCGGTATTCCATCATTCTGTGCGGCGGCGGCAAAGCTTAACATGAGTATTGCTATGGGCGCGCAGCAGCTTCATATTATTCCTGCTGCTTATCAGGTGAAGGAGGGATTGGAACTTTCGGGAACAAAGGTACTGATGAAGGCTGGGCGAAGGCTTTCTGAAGTGAAGGAGCAGCTGGAGACAGAGCAGAAGCTTTCCGATGTGAAGGGACAGCCAAAAGACTGCACGGAGCAGGTTTTTATGGTGGAAAACTGCGGGATGGAAGAGGAACGAATATGCCGGGGGGCGGAGCAGATGCCGGAAACGGCGGGGTATTATACATTAGTAATTGTGAAAGAAGAGGAATGGTTATGAAATTATTTCAGCAGAAAACAACAGTACACAAATTTAAGAGCGCCGGGGAATTCGCAGAACAGTACGGCATTGGAAAAGGGGACTTTATTCTGGCGAGCAAAAGTATCTATGAGGCTTACTTTGCGCCGCAAAGGCTTGAAGCACATGTGGAGTATAAGAGCAAATACGGGGCAGGAGAGCCGACCGATGTGATGATCGATGCACTTCTGGCGGATTTTAGGCGGACAGAGTGCAGGCGGATCATTGCCATCGGAGGCGGAGCTGTGATCGATATGGCAAAGATACTGGTGCTAGCGGGCGATTATAGCACAGAGCAGATATTTAAAAGAGAAGTGCCGTTAGCAAAAGAAAGGACGCTGATCGCAGTACCTACAACCTGCGGTGCAGGTTCAGAGGTTTCTAACGTATCGATCACAGAGCTTACGAGTATCCACAGCAAGCTGGGACTGGCAGCGGATGAGATCTATGCGGATGAGGCGGTGTTGATCCCAGAATTGTTAAGCAAGCTTCCTTATGACTTTTTTGCAACAAGCGCTATTGATGCATTTATCCATGCGATTGAGTCTTATGTGTCGCCGAGGAGCAGCCTGTATACAGAGATGTTCAGCATGGAAGCGATGGAGATGATTATACAGGGATTTAAGAAGATCATTGAAAAAGGAGCAGATTACCGGATGGAACTTCTGGACGAATTCCTGACAGCCAGCAATCTGGCGGGGATTGCTTTCGGAAATGCAGGAACAGGGGCGGTCCACGCGATGTCTTATCCTTTGAGCGGCGTGTATCATGTGACGCACGGAGAGGCGAATTATCAATTTTTGACAGCAGTGTTTGCTTCCTATCAGAGAATGAACCCAGATGGCAAGCTTAAGAAGCTGAATCAGTTTCTTGGAGGACTTCTTGATTGTCCGGAAACAGAGGTCTACAAGCAGCTTGAGGGAATTCTTGACAAGATCATATCCAGAAAGAAGCTTCGGGAGTATGGGATGAAGGAAGATGAGATTCAAAGCTTTGCGGAGAGCGTAGAAGAAAGTCAGCAGAGACTGCTGGATCAGAGCTATGTGAAGATGACGGCGGCTCAGATGGCAGAAATATACCGGCAGCTGTATTAGGATTGCGGAAGTGCGGAACAATCCATAGGATTAGGGAAATTTACAGATGGAGCATGAAGCGGTATCTAAGGAGGAGTTATGGTACATTTTGTAGGAGCGGGACCGGGGGCGCCGGATCTGATCACAGTTCGGGGGCAGAGACTTTTGAGCGAAGCCGACGTGGTGATCTATGCAGGTTCGCTGGTGAATCCTAAGCTTTTAGAACATGTGAAAAAGGAATGTGATATCTATAACAGCGCCCGCATGACGCTGGAGGAAGTTATTGCAGTTATGGAAAATGCGGAGAAAGCGGAACTTACGACTGTGCGGCTGCATACGGGCGATCCCAGTATTTACGGAGCGGTCAGAGAGCAGATGGATCTTCTTGATAACAGAGGAATTCCTTATGATTCCTGTCCGGGAGTCAGTTCTTTTTGCGGAGCGGCAGCGGCGCTCAATCTGGAGTATACTCTGCCCGGCATCAGTCAGAGTGTAGTGATCACGCGGATGGAGGGGCGGACTCCGGTTCCTGATAAGGAGAGAATAGAAGACTTTGCAGGGCACGGCGCGACGATGGTGTTGTTCTTAAGTACGGGACTTCTTGGAGAACTTTCTGAAAAGCTTTGCATGGGCGGTTATAAGAAAGATACTCCGGCGGCAATCGTATATAAAGCGACATGGCCGGAGGAAGAGGCTTATATCTGCACAGTGGGGACGCTGGAGATAACAGCGAAGAAGCATAACATCACAAAGACGGCTCTGATCATTGTAGGAAATGTTGTTCTTCCTGACAGTTATGACCGGTCCAAATTATATCATCCGGAATTTACAACAGAGTTCCGCAGAGGAAGGAAAGGGGCAGAAAAATCTTGACAAAAAAAGGGGCGGTTATTTGTTTTACAGAAAACGGAAGCAGGATTGCAAGAAAAGTAAAGGAATGTCTCTGCCAATATGGATATGCGGCAACATTGGCGAGAAAGTATACAGGCGCTTCGGATTCGATACAGGAGTCTCTTTCAGACTGGACCGGACGGGAGTTTGTAAAACAGGATGCGCTGATCTTTATCGGAGCAGCGGGCATTGCGGTCCGGGCAATCGCGCCTTATGTAAAGACTAAGACAGAGGATCCGGCTGTCTTAGTCATAGATGAACAAGGGATTTATTGTATACCGATTCTTTCCGGGCATCTCGGAGGTGCGAATGAGCTGGCAGAGATTATCAGCGACAAGCTTCTTGCGATTCCGGTTATTACTACGGCTACAGATCTGAACGGGAAGTGGGCGGCAGATGTGTTTGCTGCCAAAAACAGCCTGAAAATTCAGGATATGAAAAAAGCAAAGGCAATTTCCGCCAGATTACTTTCGGGAGAGAGTATCTCGGTATATATAGATCGATCCTGCGGCGAAATTCAGGGAAAGCCGCCAGAGGGAGTACAGCTGTGGAGCGAGGAGAGAGACGAAGGGAAGCCGGAACCAGATGTTGCTGTAGGAGTTTTTAAAAATCCTGCATGGAAAGAGACTTTGTATCTTATCCCCAGGGCAGTTGTGCTGGGAATTGGCTGTCGGAAGGGAAAAGAAGGAGAAAAAATAGAGAGGCAAATACAGCGGGTACTGGAAAACGGCGGCTTTTTTTTAGAAAGCGTCTGCAAGGTATCCAGCATTGATCTGAAAAAAGATGAGACGGGAATCATAGAACTTTGTAAAAAATATGGATGGGAATTTGAGACATTTTCTGCAGAGGTTCTGGGAAGTGCAGAAGGAGAGTTCCTAAGTTCCGGGTTCGTAAAAAAGATAACCGGAGTTGATAATATATGTGAAAGAAGCGCCGTGTGCGCAAGCGAAGGCGGACACATCATTGCGGCAAAACAGGCGGAAGACGGCGTGACGATAGCGGCAGCTGAGAGAAGGTGGGGTGTCAGGTTTGAATAAGATCTATGTAGTGGGAATTGGTCCGGGCGCTTATGAGCAGATGACGGTCAAAGCGGCGGAAACTTTGAAAAAATGTGAGGTGATCGTAGGCTATACCGTCTATGTAAAGCTTCTTAAGGAGCATTTTCCTGATAAAGAGTTTTTGACAACACCGATGCGTCGTGAGATAGAGCGATGCCGGATGGCATTCGAGGAAGCGAAGAAGGGGAGAAAGATTGCTATGGTATGCAGCGGCGATGCCGGAATCTATGGAATGGCAGGACTGATGCTGGAACTGTCAGCGGATTACCCGCAGACAGAGATTGAGATCGTTCCGGGAGTGACGGCGGCTCTTGGAGGTTCGGCAATCTTAGGCGCTCCTTTGGGACACGACTGCGCGTTCATCAGTCTCAGTGATCTTATGACGTCATGGGAAGTAATCGCGAAGAGACTGCGTCTGGCGGCAGAAGCGGACTTTACAATCTGCCTTTATAATCCCTCAAGCAGGAAACGCAGCGATTATCTTGAGCGGGCATGTGAGATTATGTTAGAAAAAAAATCTTCCGGCACAATATGCGGGGTTGTAAGAAATATAGCGAGAGACGGTGAAGAGATGAAAGTGCTGACGCTTAATGAGTTGAAAAGTATGCGGGCGGATATGTTTTCGACCGTATTTATCGGAAATAAGGAGACAAAAGTAATAGAAGGAAAGATGGTGACTCCCAGAGGGTATCAAATTAAAAAATATTGTCGGGAAATAGATAATTTTGTTGCCGGTAAGAAATAAGATATTAGAAAAATAAACAAAAATGCACCATAAAAAATGTTAAATATGCCATTGACAAGTTGTGCTATAATATAAAGAACTGTTAATAGTGTTGGACAGGAAGAATGAGCATATTATAATATGTATGGCACAGGTAATGGAAGAAAGTTTTTTATTACCCGTCTTTGATCTCATAATAGTACAGGGGGAGGATTTTGAAATACAGCAAGAGAAACATGGAAAAACATGCAATGGAAATAATATCGCGTGGAGAAAAGGAAAATATAGGTAAAGTCCGCTCTCAATGTGATTTTAGAGAATTTGGTAAATTTGTTGGAATATGGCTGGTAACAGCAATTGTATTATTTGGTTCATTAGTAATCATAACAGTAGTTAAGGGAAGTTTGGATGTATTTAGAGATACTATTAAAGAAGTTGATGCACTTAATATGATGTTTTCATTAGTGTTATCAGCACTTTTAGAACAGATATGGAGTAAAGAAGCGGATAAAAGCTGGCTTTATAGTATTACATTAGGAATTGAGGGAATACTGACTTTGATTGGTGCTATGCTTTTTATGGCATATTCTATAATCAAAATTACTGATCCACAAAATCAATTGTTGCAAAAATCTTTTGAGCTTAATGTAGGATATATCATTGTTTCGGTGTCAATTGTTATACTTGGATTTTTATCTAGATCATTGCATTAGATGTGTAGGAAGGAGGAACTATAAATTGACAGTAATGGTTATATTTGGTGGAATTTTGATAGTGTTATTATTAGTACAGGTAACCGCGATAACACTTTATTTAAGGAATGGAAACACAATTCCGGTATATGATGGATATTCCTCAGAGATAATCGAGAATACAATCTCTGTGATGCGTGCGCTTAAGTCACAAACTATTAAAAAGCATATTAT